>Ga0272441_10002074_pt1 | contig 41480 bp, 18 predicted proteins | sample SSMProp6N_FD_193582 | JGI IMG/M metagenome (GOLD analysis project Ga0272441, IMG submission 193582) | Marine sediment archaeal communities from Little Sippewissett salt marsh, Falmouth, MA, United States - SSM-Prop-6N | ecosystem: Environmental > Aquatic > Marine > Wetlands > Sediment ...
CTGCGACGGGGACGGCTATCACGATTGTCGGGAGAATTAAAAGCGTGGCGATCCCGATCGGGTCGCCGGCGCGGATTAAAATCGCGGAAACGATAAGAAACACGATGACAAGCAGCATGAACTAGAAACCGACAACCGGCGGATGCTGCACCGTTCGCGACGACCTTGAGCTTAAGTAGACTGATCTCTCGGTTGTCCCGCGCCTTAATCCCATGCATGAATTATATATTATTTCCCGGGTTGCGTCGTGAAGGCGGAGTACTACCAGGTTCCGTCTTCGGGATAGTTAACCAGAAACGCGTCGTCGAAACCTTCAGCGTGGTGCATGTCTACTCCCGGGCCGGTGTTGAAGTCAACATCACCGTTGTAGTATCCACCAGCGTAGATGCCGTTCCAGAAATCGACATGGACCGCATACCCGCTGTCACCTGCATCATCGCCCCATGTGCTGAGCCACAGATGGTTCATGCTTCCGTCGAATGCGCTGAGGTAGACGTCATTCTGACCGTTTGACGTTCCCCACTCGGCCCCGGTGTCCGGATCGAAATCGCATACGGACCTGAACTCGCCGACCGCGTAGATACGTGTTCCCATGACATCGCCGGAAATCGCCCTTGCGAAATCGTTCCCGGTACCTCCCCAGGCCCAGGCGCCGTTATACGAGCCGGTACTGGAGTACTCGACAATATAATTGTCGGTTTCGCCGTTCGAAGTGCGTGAATCGGTCAGGCCGGTAGGATCGAAATCACACGTACCTGTGTAATCGCCTATGATATATACCCTCTCATCGCCTGCCGGCTGCGCGAAGATGTCATGTCCGCCATCTGTGCCTGTTCCGCCCCAGACCCTGACCCAGTTGAACGTTCCGGATGTGGAATAACCAACAATGAATGCGTCCTGGCCACCTTTGGATGTCCAGTTCGTCGTGCCGGGTCCCGGATCGAAGTCTGCGGTGTCATAATAGACGCCGGTACCATAAATTTTTGCGTTTGCATGAGTAATCGCCTGACATACGTCAGTCGAAGGGCCACCCCAGGTATTTACCCATGAGAACGAACCGGAATTTGTAACTCTCATGATATACGCGTCACGGGAACCTGCCGAGGTGCGGTTGGTGGTTCCGGTCCATGGGTTGAAATCGACCGTATCCTCGAAACCACCGGAGATATAAATGTAGGGTGTGTCGTCACGTGTAATACACGACGCGTGATCGGTCCCGTAACCTCCCCACGATCCCGCAAACTGGTATTCGCCACTTGCGTTATACCTGATCAGGAAAGCGTCAAGATCGCCATTCGATGTGTATGGCGCCCAGCCGTCGGGATTGAAGTTGACATTGGTGCCCTCGTAGTAACCGCAGACGAAAACATTGAAAGTGTCATATGAGACAACACTCGACGCCTCGTCAAAAGATGTCCCTCCCCAGGTTTTCACCCACTGGAAATTGCCCTTGCTGTCGTACTTAACAAGGAAAGCGTCGCAGCCACCGTTGGAAGTCCGGGACTCAACCGACGCGCTTGGATCGAAATCGACCGTGCCATAGAACTTACCGCATGCATATACATTGCCGCTGAAATCTGTGTCGATCGAAAGTACCCTTTCGCTGTCCTCTCCGCCCCATGTGCGCGCCCATCCTTCAAATACACTTATATGTATGGGAGTATCCAGGACATCTGTAGTTCCCTCATCATCGGTCACGCGAAGCTGTACGTCATACTCCCCGGCAGTATCGAATGAGTGGGTGGTATTCGGGTCAGTTTCTGTGACCTCGTAGGAGCCGTCACCATCGAAGTCCCATTCCCACTTCACAATCTCGTTCGAATCACAGTCGTTATCATGTGAGAGGTTGCCAAAGAACGTCGCGACCTCGTCAATATAGAGCGTATTTTTTTCAACCCATGCGCTTGAGGTGGGAAGCGCATTTTCAATTACTATTTCAAGCGGTTCGTCAAGAACGTCCCAGCCACCGTAGTTATTAGTTACCTTATACTGAACGTAATATGTGCCCGGTTCATCCCATGCGTAATAAACATGGGTTTCATCGCCATATTCCCATGTCCCGTCGTTTCCGATATCCCACTCGGTCCAGACAATCAGCGTGCCACCACCCGTGGACCCATCATCGTGAAGATGAACATCCTCGCAAACAGTCTGAGGGTTCGGTTCTGCGGCTGCGAGCGCGGTCGGTTTCGGGGGGTCGTCAACGATTACCTCGTACGGGGAGTCCAGAGTATCCTCGCTGCCCTCGTCATCGATAACCTTCAACTGCACATAATAGGTGCCCGGTGATGTCCAGTAATGTAACTTGGAAGCGCCGGTCGCATCGTAGGTTCCGTTGTTGTCCCAGTCCCAGTGATACTCGACTATCATATCCCCGTAGCAATCATTGTCCTGAGACAATAACCCGTTAAAACCGATACTCTTATAGGGATAAACCGTGAAATCTTCCTGTGTAATGACCGCAGTCGGGGGAAGTTCACCAATTTCAATCGCAAGGGGAGTATCAAGCGTGTCCGTGGCTCCCTCATCGTCCGTTACACGCAGGTTCATGTAAAAAGTGCCAACCAGTGAAAATGACATCGGGCAGGTCACGCCTGAATATTCGTAGGATCCATCGTTGTTGAAATCCCATTCGTACAGGGCAATACTCCCGCCGTCCGGATCGTAGGAATCTCCACCGTTGAAAGTAACGATATCGCAGACAAGCGCAGGATTAATATCGGTGTTGGCTACGGCGACAGGATCTGCGTAAACAAGGATAGATAACGGATCGTCCAGGATATCAATTCCGCCTTCGTTGTCGGTGACGCGAAGCTGGACTGATTTTGTACCGCCTTCGTAGTAGATATGGGATACGTTTTCGCCTGAATCGTCATATGTTCCGTCATTCTCGAAGTCCCATTCCCAGTTAGTAATAAACTGGCCTCCGCAATCGTTGTCGTAAGAGCCCGAACCCGAGAAATTCACAGTGTCGCCTGCATCGGGTTCATAATTATCAGCCTCGGCGACTGCGGTCGGCAGCGCATTTTCAATATTTATTTCAAGTGGCTCGGTTAATTCTCCCCATGTTCCCTCATCGTCCTGAACCCTGAAATTAACTAGGTACAATCCGGGATAATCAAAGGCATGTGTAATGGGAACCCCTGAATCGTCCCATGTACCGTCGTTGTTCCAGTCCCACTGGTACTCAGCAATCAGGCCCCCGTCCGGATCGTATGAGCCGTCGTCGTCGAAAGTAATGTCCCCGCAGACAACCTGCGGATTGGGATCAGCACTCGCGAACGCGATCGGAATAAGGTCTCCGATCACAATCTCCACTTCGATCGGGTCATACAGGATATCGGTAGAGCCTTCGTTGTCGGTGACCCTGAACTGGACGTGGTAATTTCCCTCATCGGTCCAGCTATGGTAAGCGTCCTCACCCTCCTCATCGAAGGTCCCGTCGTTGTTCCAGTCCCATTCGTACTTGACTATGTCGCCACCATCGGGATCGTAGGAACCATCGTCGTAGAAATGGATATCCACATCCGGATTCTGCTGGAGCGGGTCTCCGGTTGCGACAGCGACAGGAGGCACGTTGTTGAACTCATGCACCTCAAGAGTGATAACCTGGTATGCGGTCAGATCAAGCCAGTCGGGTGCCGAATCGTTTTCAAGATCCAGGCTGCTGATCAGACATCCATATTCACCCACGCCTGCGATTAAAGAGTTTTCAACGATCGCTGAATACCTGTAATGATCGCCAAGATCTTCTTGAGGAGATCCGTATGTCGTTCCGGAAAATAGTTCCGGACATTCAATTATCGGCTCATAGTGGGTTTCATGGCCCTGCCAGTCGTAAATGTCGATTATCAGCTCGGTCGAGCCACCCTGTTCGGTTAAACCCTGATCGATGGGAACTTCCATTACCTCTATTTTCCATGGTTCGGGGCAGTTGGCGTCCAACGGGAAATCGGTAATGGGATCAGTCACCGTCGGCACATCCGGTGGCGCCCAGTTAGCATCGACCGCGTACCCGAATATAAACGCGCCATCCGGCATATCTATTTCGTAGGTCCGCGTAACAGCATCGCCAGCCATGAAGACATTTCTTGTATTTGACGGGGAATCTGAATTATGACGTATGAAGCCGTTCAACTGAGCGTCCGGTAATGCCGTCGATGCGAACTTGCCCTTCATGTAACCCTGCAGGCCATTAGGTCCCGAACCTGCGGTCGACCAGTTATAAAGAGTGGTGTATCCGTCCGCATTAACAAGCTCACCATCGCCAAGAGTCCTGTCCGGAGTGTTCAGATCATGTTCCGGATAATTTCTGGAGCCGTTGAACATAGGGATACCGCGAACATCGAATCCGGAGAGGCTCAGGTTGTCGAAGGGGTGCGATATTTCGATATCAATAAGCAGGGTTCCTGAACCGGACGGATTGATGCCGATTATCTTGAAGCAGTTAGTGCATGGGCCGTTTTCAAGCCAGGTCAGGACGTTCAGGTGGGTGGTTACATCCCTTGAGGGAATTTTCTGATACGCCATCGTTTCGGTATCGACGTAGATAAGCTCGTATACCCAGAGATTTCGCCCGGAATTTCCGTATGCCGATTCCTCAGAAGGATTTTCCTGTGGGTTCTGTTGGGCGGTAATTGAAACCGGAGCCTCCTCATCTTCGATTACCGGGGCTACGGGGGACGTATCGGAACATCCGGCCAGGAAAATGACCATTAAAGTAACGAACATTAACCGCCTGATTACGCGAAACATTACGGAAACCCCCTCTAACTGCAATGCTTAAGCCAGACTTCATCGGAAGGACAGGTTATGGAATGCCAACCAGTATTATATCAGATCATTTTTTTAATAAAAATCACCCGGATCGAAACCGGTTTGAATTTAAACCGGGCCTTTTGCCAGCCTTTATTACCAGTTCCCGTCCTGGAACAGCTTCATCAGATAAAAATCCGATGTCCCGTTCGACGCATGGAGCTCCGAGTCGGGTCCCGGCTCGAAATCAATCGTGTCGCAGAATCCACCGCAGAGATACAGGCTGTTGTTTTCTCCCCGCGAGATGCCATACATGGAGTCCTCGCCGGTACCGCCGTACGCGTTGCACCACAGGTAGTTGCAGCTTGCGTCCAGTCCCATAACAAATGCATCGCCAAGACCGTTCGATACCCTGTTCTCCACATTTCCGCTCGGATCGAAATCGGATGTTCCCTCGAAAAATCCCCCTGCATAGATATTTGTACCCGGCTCCGCGGCAATACTCAGCACCGTTTCGTTTCCGGCACCACCCCATGCGCTCCCGAACATGAACGCGCCCGATGTGTTCCACGCGATCACGCATGAATCGCTGGCTCCGAGCGACGTGTGCATATCCCCGGCTCCCTGCTGATCGAAATTAGCGTTGTCCTGGAAATACCCGCCCACGTAAACAATCGATCCATTTAATACTATATCCTTACCTTCATCAAGGAACGCTCCTCCGAATGTAGATGCCCACTCGTACCCGAGACTGGTGTTGTATTTGGCGACAAACCCGTCGATAAGTCCGGCCTGGCCGAACAAAGCTATAGGGGTGTCGGGATCGAAATCGACCCAGTCGCTGTAGTAGCCCGTCACATAGACGTTGTTACTGGAATCGACAGCAACAGAATTCACAACATCGAAAGCAATTCCTCCCAGGACCAATGTGTTGATCCATGTTCCGGTGGTGTTATGCTTTGAAACAAAGCCGTCATTGAAACCATTCGACGTGCGCAGGAATATACCGGTGGATGGATCGAAATCGACAGACCCGCTGTAATAACCACCGGTGATTATCTCTGACGTGAACTTGTCGTATGTCACTGTGTTTGCTATATCTTCATGCACGTCCCCCCATGTCTGGTGCCACTCGTAAACACCATCCGATGAGAAACTTGCCAGGTAAGCATCGGACAATCCTGTCGACGTGCTGTTTGCAGTGCCGCTGCCGGGATCGAAATCAACGGTGTCATGGTAACATCCGCAGACCAGTACCGATCCCTGATAGATCGCGTAGACATCCACTCCGAAATCCATTCCCGTTCCGCCGAAGGTCACGGTCCAGACATGATTCCCGAAAAGATCGTACTTCGAGAGAAAGACATCATCATCGCCCACCGAATAATGAATATCCTCCGCGGGACCGGGATCGAAATCGATCGGATCCGAAGCTGTGCCCTTGAAGGAACCGCAGACATAGACGCTGTCAGAAGTATCCCATGATGTCTGGAGACCGCAGTCCCAGTCCGGACCCCCGGCCGTCCTGACATAACCATCATCCGGGACAACCTGGATTTCGATAACCTGGTACGCGGTCAGGTCGAGATGCGGTGGAGATGTCGCGTTCGCGGTATCCTCAACCCATACAAGACATTTATAGGTTCCGACCGGTGCAGATTTTTCATTCTGAACAGTAACCGACCATGTTGTGGAATCCGCGCCCTGGTTGTTCAGCCCCGCCGCTTTCTCGCCGTTCCAAAGCGCGGGACATTCAACCTTCGGATACACAAGGCTCGCAAGGCCCTCATAATCATAGACCGTCATCCAGATCGTGGACGAACCGCCTTTGGTGGTAATTGTTCCCGTAGGATTAACGTCAAGTCGCCACGGTTCCGGACAGTTGGCATCGGGCGGAAAATCGGTCTGGGGATCGGTCACGGGATTCGTTGTGGGGGGAACCCATGAGGCATCGACTGCGTAGCCGAATACAAACTGGCCTGTCGGCATCCTGATCTCGAAAGTTTGCGTGACCTTATCGCCGCCATTGAAAGCGTTCCTGGTATTACCGGCATACGTGCTCGTCAGCCTGTGAAAGCCGTTCAGGTCGGCGGATGGCAGCAGGCTGGATGCAAATTTGCCTTTTAGATAGCCCTGAAGACCACCGGGACCCTGCCCCAGTGTGAGCGCGTTGTAAAGCGTCGTGTAGCCGTCCGGATTTACAAGCTCCCCATCGCCCTGTGACCCGTCGGGGATTTTCCACCCCGTGACCGGGAATGTGAAGCTGGAGTTGAAAAGCGCTATCCCTCGCACATCGAAACCACTCAGGTTAAGCGACTGGTAAGGATGAGTGATTTCAACATTGAATTCGATCGTCCCGCTGCCAGTGGGATTCGTTCCGATTACCTTCAGGCAGTTTGTGCATGGTCCCTGCTCGAGAAATTTCAGGACGTTCCAGTGGCCCGTGCCCTCGCGCAGCGGAATAACAGCAGTTTCGTTTGTCTCGGGATTGTAATGGATATTGTAGTAACCCCAGAGGAAACGATTGGACTCAGCCGCGGAATTCTCTTTGAGCGGAACGGTGTCCGGAGATACGGGACTCGATGAAATCCCCGACGAACATGCCATGGCACCGAGAAGAAATATTGCAGCTAGCACGGTAATAAATTTCTGAACACCCAGATTGGTCAAAGTCATGACGATCCAGCCTCCGTAAAATCGAGTAAATCAGTAATTAAACTGTAAAAATTTGAAAACCTGCCCCCCTGCAGGAAGGAATTTATTTTAAACCAGATGGGATGACATTGCACGGATTTCCGTGGCAGGCTGGTATTTTGCGATAGCGTGAAGTTACGTAAAGTAATTCGAGGGCATCGCAGTCCGAGACACCTGGCTACAGAGATAAGTTTATGAACATCGGTTTAAATATTCAATCGTGACGACAACTTTCGCAGGTTATCCATCTTCACCGGCATGTCAGCCTCGACTTCAACCGACAGTGTTACATCAGGATATTCCCGGATCGTTTCAAAGAATGATTCGAAATCAATCGTACCCTCGCCCATCGGAAGATGCCTGTCGGCGGTCCCGTCATTGTCATGCAGGTGAACATGAATGAGCCGTTTACCCATTCTCCTGACCCATTCGGAAGCATCGAGATCTGAAAACACGTGCTGGTGCCCGATGTCAAAACACAGGCCAAGTGATGTGTGATCGACTCCATCCGCGAGAGAAACAAGAAGATCGGGCATAGTTTCGGCGTTATTTTCAATTGCGATAGTTATACCACTTTCAGCCCAGCGTCGGATCTCCTGCTTCCAGAATTCAACCTGCCGCTCGCGCCATCGATTCCTCAGTTTGAAAAGATCGTATTCGTGCCTGTAACCGCTGTGAAGAATAACGCGACCGGCCTTAAGCTCGATAGCGGCCTCGAAAGTCATGTCCAGCCTGCGCTGGACCGCGTCCCGTATGAGATGATCGTCATGCGCGAACTCAATTCCTATGAACGGTCCGTGAATTGCAACAGGGCCGTTGAATTTATCGCAGGTCGACTTATGCATAGAAAGCCGGTCCTTCCAGTTCTGTTCCGACTGGATACCCACAAGGCCATAGCTGCCGAGTTCGATCCCGGCACCAATTTCCGTTATCTCCGGTAAAAACTCGTGCTGGTCCGGATTACCCCGCATGCAGATCATCAGATTCATAATTCGCGCCTTTTAAGTTCCGTAAGCCCCCTATAGATGAGTATCAGCCACTTTCCCGAATCTTACTGTGGCAGTTCACGTTTATCAACTTAAATTGAAAAACGGAAAATACTTACCGACTCCTGGTGGTTTTGATTCAGCTGCCTTGCAATGCCTGATGACTCTGCAACCTGGATTTCATTCAATGCTCTGCCGGAAATCGAGCATGTTACAAAAAAATATATCCAAAATATTTAAATTAATAATTCGTTTTTTGCAGTACCGGAAAGTATTGAAATATGGTATAAATAAACATTGGCCGCACGTGATAGGAGGATGTAATGCACGGTTTCACCCGAAGGACGCTCATACCGTTCCTGCTTTTTGTATTATTCGTAATGCTGTTTCCGGGATGCACATCCGGTGGGCATAACGATTCGCCGGTTCTGACCGGTATGACACCATCACCGAACGATATAACGGAAGGCAATGTTCCGGAAGGAGATTCGCATCATGCCTGCCTTCTATACTGCCTGATTAATTTCGACATAACAGATCCGAATGATCCGAAGTTCGAGGTCGTTCCGTTCAGGTTAAGCACGATGCACCTGAACGTATTGAAATTCATGGAGACCGCACCATGCACGGACTGTATCAGTATCGAAAATTTGCAGCTTACACAGCCGGGCGTGCTGGATGCCGATATCCGGCTCAGGAACCCGTTCGAGGATAAGTACTTCACTGTTTTCGATGTGCGCGGGATAATCATGTTTGACGGAACCCATGTGTTTCCCGAATCAGGACTGACGATATCTGACCCCGCGATGGGGGACTTCGGACTTCTTAACGCTGACGGTTACACCGCGCTTTATAACGGATCGACAATCGGAATGGCAGGGCCCCTTTTCACTTACTATCCCGGAGAACATTCCTCTGCGACTGTCCCGAATTCTGACTTAAATGGTTATAAGCGGTATAGAGAAGGCTTTTCGAGAAATGTATTTCCAGCCGGTTCTAATTACATTGAGACTTTTACGATTAAAACGCCCGCCTGTAGTCAATTCGTAGTTGGTTACGCGGTCGATGCATCGTGGGCAGAACCAGTCAACAATCCGGTCATCGATCCGGAAACCGATTTCGGACCCGAAGCGAACTGTTGCGAAGCATGGAAAATTGAGGTTTTTGATTCAGGCCCGGGCCTTACAATTGCCGGAGGTTCAACTGATCTGACAATTAGGATTCACGACTGGCAGGGTTACGATGATACTCACCCGGTTGTTGTTGAATGCCCCGACCTTTTCGACGGGGTAGTTGAGGCACAAGTGACTAATGCAGGAGACAATTACTCATATTACAAGGTTACGATAGAAAACACTAAGCTTGCCGAAGAGGGTAAACATCTGCTCCTGGTTCAAAAAGAAGCAGCTGAGAACAATCCGGTTTCAAAGCCCTGGCTCGACTTAACTGCATATCAGGTCGCCAGTATTCATGTAAAAGAAGATATCGGTCAACCGGTTGAAATAACACCACCGTGGCTGAATTTTAACCCGGAAGAAGTATGTGTGGATGGTGATTATGCATACATGACTTCCGGAGTTAACGGGCTGTTTATTATCGATGTCGCCGATCCGGTAAATCCGTTTTACGTGAACCGGGTCGATACAGCCGTTGAGATATTATCTGTCGCAGTCAAAGGAGGTTATGCATACGTTGGTACTGGTGATGCCTTACTTATAATCGATATCGATCCGCAGGAATCCGCCTGCATTGTGAATACAATTAATTATATGGATAATCCTTTTTATGTCTCAATCTATGATAATTATTTGTACGTCTCCGGCCTTTATGAATTCCATATTCTGGATATCACCGATCCGGTTAATCCCGTTAAAGTTTCTACTTATGATACAAATACAGGTTTTACGGGCGGTTTAAACTTTGGAAAGATCACAGCTTCCAGCGATTATGCATACGTCGGAACTAGTTTTGGTTCATGGGATATAGGAGGTGGTGGGAGTGTTACTTGTTCTTTAAATATATATGATATTAATCCACCGGAATCGACGGATTGCGTTAAAACATTACAAACGACTCGTTTCTATAGGGATATTGTTGTGGGGGGAGGTTACGCATATATAACAGATGGTGATCTTGTGATAATGGATATCGATCCCCCGGATTCAGCATATATCGTCGGAAGTGCTCAAACACCTGGCGTAGCAACATCGCTCGAGCTGTCTGGTAACTATGCTTATGTTGCAAGTAAGATATCAGGATTGGATATATTTAATATTCAGCAACCGGATTCACCTTATTTAGTAAACACAATCAATACACCCGGTTCAGCCATGGATGTCGCTTTATCCGGTGATACAGCATTTATAGCGGATGAAGGATATGGCCTTCAAATTATAGATATAGGTGAGGTTGGAGTACCTGCCATTATTGGTTCACTCGAAATGCTTGTTGACGCATATGCAGTTGGTGTTTCGGGCAATTACGCGTGTGTAGGAGGACAGAAATTCCAGATAGTTAATGTTGCGCAACCGGAAAATGCCTGTATCGTTAACAAAATAGACTCAATCAGTGATGTCAGTATTATTAAAGCCGAAGAAGGTTATGCGTACGTCCAGAGCGATAAATTCCAGATTATTGATATTGATCCTCCGGAATCAGCTTATATTGTTAAAACATTTTACTTAGAATCAAGGCAGTTCGCCATATCTGATGGTTACGCTTATCTATTATCTGATGATTTATATATTATTGACATCGATCCTCCTGGTTCGGCACAAATTGTAAATATGTTAGATATGCCCTGGATATCCTATGGAATTGCAGTAGACGGGGGATACGCTTACATCACGGCTCGTGATTCCAATGACAATTACGATGGAGAAATTAAGGTCTTAGACATAGACCCACCACAATCCACTCACATTATTGACACGCTACCCACAATGGGTGAAGTGAATTATGGTATTGCGGTAGCGGGAGATTACGCATACGCCGCATCTAATGTTGCGGGAGATTATAATGATATAAAAGTACTAAATATCGCAAATCCGGAATCTGCTTTTTTCTGTAACACCATGGGATCATGTTCAGACCCATTTGGTATCGAGGAATACGGGGGATACATATGCACCATTAACGGTGAAGATGGAATAGAAGTGATCGATATCGATCCGCCGCAATCGCCATACAAAGTTACTGAAATCGGATCGCATGGCTTTTCATACGATATCGTTGTTTCGGGAGGTTACATGTATGTCGCGGACCTGAGCGGTGGCCTGAGAATTTTTCAGTTCCAGTAAATACAGGTTAATTCAGTCATTTACCTTGTGAATCAATACAAAAATTCCTCAGCTACAGGTTCGAGGTACCTGATTCCGCGAACTGGTAAATTCCCGCTGAAACACAAAATTCCTGGTCTGTACACACCCACTGGTGGATAAATTTTCCACTTGCAGCCCATAGTTGATGAGTATGAACCCTGGATTAATGCTCCGGAACTGAAGAGAGCTGAAGACATTATCCGTAGTTCCGGGCTGTTACTGGCTTTGGAAGGCATCTCGATTTCATCAATAGATCGCCACATTTGCTATAATATCATCATAAGGCTGGCTCGTGAGCAGGATTTTACTGTAGCCGTGTTGGAATTGAGTACAGCGAAGGCTGCATCAACTCTTCACACTAATGCGTTTGCTATAATGAGTTTCTGGTTTTAGGTAAATCAGGAGGAAATCAACTGAAATGGGTAAAAGTTACATTTATCACCAAATTTTGAAATGTATTCTATTGATAGTTGTTTGTTCATTCGCAGGTTCGTGCTCTAAGGGTGGCAATCCGATATCTCCCGGAGTTGGTAATGAGGAGCTGGATTCAGGCATTTCAACAGGTACCGATTCTTTATCCGGAAATCCTCATCAGCTTATCGGGTATTACCTGTTTCTGGTTAACGATGAGCATACTGAAATAGAAGTAATTCCGGTCAGGGAAGTGGCAGATCATTTCAATGTGCGGAAGTTTCTGGAAAACTGGCCGTGCACAACGTGTATCTCAATAGAGGATTTTGAGAAACCCGAGCCAGGGCGCCTGGATATCACGATCCAGCTTCAGAACCCGTTTTTCGGCACATATATTTATGGATTTGATGTGCGCGGTATCTGCATGTTCAACGGAAGCGTCAGTTTCCCTGCTTCTGGAAATATTTTCTCTGACAGCGATTTCGGTGATGGTGAATTACTAAACGCGCATGGATACACGGGATTATACAATCCAACGACGTTTGGCCTCGGGCCCGGGGTTTTCACATACACCAAGGGGAAATGGGGAACGAATACCTTTCCGAACGCGACAATCAACGGCTACATGCGCCACTCATCACACACCCACTGGAAAACTCGTGCGGTATTTGATACCGATATTGTGTCAGAGGTATATGAGATCAAAGTGCCGGATGGCCCATTCGTTTTTGGATACGCGGTAGACGCGTCATGGGCTCCACCCGACAATATACCGGTTGAGAATCCCCAGGACGATTTTCCAATCACAGCCAACGCCCCAGAGCCGTGGCAATTTGATATCTGGATAGATCAGATTGGCCACGGATTCACCCCATCCGGTGGCTCTGTCTATATCGACGTGCAGACATTCTGCTGGTGGGAAGCGGATACGATGTTCGCACCTGTTATTGAGTGCCCGGCACTCTGGGATGGTCTCGCGACCACCGAAATCTGGACATCATCGGATATTCTCGACTATCACGTCCAGAGCTATGAAACAGTTCTTAATAAAACAACTGATGCTCCAGTCGGGGAGTATCCAGCAATGATCGCCGTTGCCTCAAAACAGAATCTCAACGCCCCTCCCTACATGGACATTACAGCCTACTGGCCTATCACACTGACAGTTTCACAGGGCCCGACCGGACTTGGTGTCGATATAACACCCGATTACCTGAATTTTAACCCGGAGGACGTGTTTGTAGATGAAAACTATGCCTATGTTGCTGCCGGATATAACGGGTTGCACATTTTCGATTTATCCGATCCGGAACACCCGGAATGGTTGAATAGTGTGAAATCGCTGGTCCCACACAGATCTGATGATATATGGCGAAAGGTTGAGGTTGTCGATGGTATCGCGTACGTTTCGGGAGAGGGACATGGGTTAGTTCTGATCGATGTCGATCCTCCTGAATCAGCTTATGTAATAAAACAGATCGACCTGTATGAAAAACCTTTTGACGTTGATGTGGTCGATGGCTATGCGTACGTTGCATGCACCTATTTGGGATTCGCAATCTTCGATATCGATCCACCGGAATCAGCGCACCTTGTATCAAAGATAAACGCCCCGTACAACCATTACAGCGTGCAGGTTGTCGGGGACTACGCCTACATGACCTCAGCGTCTCAGCCGATTTACATAATCGATATTTCAGACAAGGATAATCCTTTTGTGGCGACAGAATTCGATCCGCCCGGTTCAGCGATGGAATCGCTGCTGGTCGGGAATCTGCTGTTTATCGCGAATGAGTACAGTGACGGTCTGGAAGTATGGGATGTAAGCGATCCTCTGAATCCGGTAAATGCTGGCGGAGCAGCAACTCTGGGAGAACCAAGGGACCTCGATATATACGGAAATATTCTCTGCACAGTTGGAATGACTATTGGAACAATCTCGGTAACCAGAATAGAATTCTTCGATATCTCCGATCCGGTAAACCCGGTAAAAATTGCTACACATGATCCATATTTCAATGCCACAAGGGTTGATATCCAGGATGGGTATGCTTACGTATGCGACGAAGTTGCGGGAATTCTGGTCTACGATTACGATCCGATTGAATCTCTGGCACAGATTGAACAGACGAATACTTTCGGTTCTACAATTGACATTGCAGTGAAAGACAGTTACGCGTTTGTTTGCGATGATCCGTTTATTAAAGTACTCGATATCGATCCAGTTGCAGACTCACATATAGTGCATGAATATGAAACGGGGTATCTTAATCCAATAAGCATCGATATCAGGGGAGATTACGCCTTTGTTTCCACATGGAATTCAAAAGTGTTGGTATTCGATATATCCAATCCGGAATCGATTTATATCTACAGTTACCTGGACTCCTGGAATGAGGGTGAGGATCTTGGAGTTACAGATGACGGATATCTGTTCGTCGGAGAGGGTGGAGCTCCGTATCCCGCTGTCACGCTATGCGATATCGACCCTATCGATTCAGCCTACACGATTGATTCATACGGTGGAAGCGGATGGTCGTTCGGCAATATGGAGATTTGCGGGGATGTTCTGACCATGAGTAAGGTGTGGGGAGGTGGCAAAGGGGGGCTGGTCTACGATATTAGCGACGCTGAAAATTGGGACAATGGATGGATTACTGGTGTATTCAATACCAGTGGAATGCATCTGGGCGGGATTTGTGTTCATGGAAATACTGTATGCGCCGATGGGCGGGGCAATGAAGATGACTGGGGAGGCTTCAGGCGATTTGCAACAGTTGATATCACCGACCACGATAATCCGGTTCAATACGACATCGATATCCCCTACGACAGCTTAGCTTACAAAATGATATCCGACGGAACTTACTGCTATTCGGCCAACCAGCATGATGGAGTTGTAATTTACGATATATCAGATGTGACTAACCCGTCAATCGCTGACCATATTTATACTGCTGGCAGGGCAATGGCCCTGGAAATTGTCGGGAATATGCTATATGTCGCAGATGGACCCGGCGGAGTCAAAATCATCGAAATTCAGTAGGCGGAGGTTTGTAATTAAAAATGCACAGGTACTGGCTGATAATTCTGTTAGTAATGGTGTTACTCCCATCTTGTTCAAAGGAACATGGGACAGATCTGGTGTTTCCATCCGGTACGGAACCTGAAACAGCAGTACAGACCACTTGCGAAAGTCCCCACAACTTGCTCGGATACTGGATGATTGAGTACGATCCTGAAACAAACACCGCTGAAAAGATACCTGTTCGATTTGCGGAGAATCACTACAATGTGCGAAAAATGCTCGAAGGCGGGGTATGCGACGACTGCATAGAAATTATTGATATCATTCCACAGGGAAACGGTGTAACCAGATTTCAAATCGGCATCTGGAATCCGTTTTATCCCGACCCGCCCATCGGTTTCGACTGTCGCGGCATCTGCATGTTCAATGGAAGTCAATCATATCCCGAAGCCGGACATACAACGTATTCAAGATTTCTCGGTGATGGCGAATTAATAGATGCCCACGGTTACACGGCTCTTTACAACGGCTCCACCGCAGGTCATGGCGTTCTGGGGTACTCAAAAGGCAAATGGGCGACTGTTTCGATTCCGGATTCCACTTTAAATGGTTTCATAGCGCACAGTGTGGGAGAACAACTGGATTACAGAAATGCGTGCTGGTACGGTACATCTGAACTTTATTTCATTTCTTTTCCAACCAATGGTCCCTTTGTATTTGGTTACGCGGTGGATATCTCCTGGGCACCACCGGACAATCCGCCGGGTGGGGATGTTGAAGATTATCCCATCACGGCAAATGCGCCCGAACCATGGTGGCTCGATATTAAGCAGTATTCCTACGGTGAGGCGTTGAATCCAACCGGTGGCGCCAGGATGATTGAAGTTGAAGTCTGGGACTGGAACGGAGAATACTACACCCCTACAATCGAATGCTCTGAACTTTTCGATGGTGTCCGCGAGTTCGAATCGTACGGCGGAATTCAACCGGATCGATGGCGGATCATTATCAACAATGAAAATGGTGCTCCACCGGGAATGTATAAATGTCTGGTTAAGGTTGCTGATCCTGCTAATGAATCAGCGCTGCCGTGGATGGACCTTAACGCGTACAATATTACTGAAGTCGAGGTAATGCCCACCCCGCAGGTTTATCTTACGGATATTACACCCGAGTATCTGAATATTGCACCGTGGGAGGTTGATATTTCAGGCGATTACGCATACGTGAGTGGTGGTCAATACGGTCTGCACGTGTTCGATATTTCCGATCCCGGGAATCTCGAATGGATCTCCAGAACTCCGCTTCCGGATGAATCGACATTCTCTTACGAAAATTCACTTGTTTCACTGGATATTGTCGAAAACTACGCATTCGGGGCTGTGCTGGACGGTCGGATACTTGTCTATGATATCTCTGATCCTTATTCGGTCACGCTGGTCAGCGAAATCATGCTCGATAATCCAGTCAGGGCATTTGACATTGAGGTCGATGACGAGATTGCCTATATCGCGGGTGAGTACAATTTTATCGCGATGGACATCTTTCCACCTGAACAAGCCCATGAACTTTGTCGAATCACAGGTGACGGAACTCTCTTAAGATATATAACACTGAAGGATGATTACGCGTATGTAAGCGAGGCTTTCCACGGTGTTCATGTTGTTGATATCAGCGATCCGTCATCGATGGAATTAGTTACCACTGTTCAGACCAATCAACATGCACTGGGAATGGATATTGTCGGTAATTTCCTGTATGTCGCGGATGGAACCTCAGGTCTCGCGATTATCGATATTACTAATCCTGAAACCGCCTTCCTGACAGGTGCTGTCGGTCATTCAGGCGGAGGGTACAGCGAGGATGTCGCTGTTTACGGTGATACAGCTGTTGTTGTCGAGAATGAATGGGTGCTTAATCTCAGTTTGAATGGTGGTGTGAATTTTTACGACGTTTCCAATCCGTCAGCTCCGCAGTATTTAAGTACAATTCTGGAAGACAGGTTCTGCAAGACCGTGGATGTCTCGGACGGCTACGCTTTCGCGGGAAGCAACATTACCGGTCTATACTCAGTTGATATCGATCCTGTTTCATCCCCGTCACTCGCGGATTCACACATGGCTTTCAACCAGGTGATTGATCTCGCGTACGAGAACAACAAGGTCTACGCGGCGTCGGAATTCGCCGGACTGATGACCGTAGACGTCACGACTCCATCACAGGCTTACATCGAACACTTTGAGCAAATTAAGTCTCGTGCCTACTGTATCGATGTTGAAAACGGAAACGCTTATGTAGGCACTCAGAACTTCGTGAATATTTATGATGTCGATCCTCCACAGGACACATCGCTTCTGACGCAGCACTATATTTACGCGTACTGCTCGAGGATACTAGTCGAAGACAACATCGTATATCTTGTTGATCGCGAGTTTGGGACATATGTAAACCGATTCCTGATCTGGGGACTTCAGGACATCTACAATCCGGTTGAGCATTATGTGGATGATCCGGTCTTCAGTGTCGATCACTACAATTTCTTTAAAGACGACGGGATTTTTTATCTTGGAATGTGTACGGTTGGTGACACGCAATTCAAAGCTTATGATGTCGATCCGGTTGAGTCCACGACCAAAATCGACGATTTCTTTATATTCAACGACTTTACAATTGAATTTGGCGGATTTGTTGTCAAGGATGATAATTTTTTCACTTCCAGCAACTATGAAAAATTCGAGGCATTCGACCTTGAAACCCAGGAAATACAGGGGATATTTACGCTAAACGCTGATCCTACCGATATCGAATTACTCGGAAATTACGCGATTATGGCCTGTTCGTGGGACGGTGTACGTGTTCTTGATATCAGTGACCCGGCAAATATGACTCTGGTCGACTGGGCAGGTACGTCGGGACTTGCCAAACAGGTGGAACTGGCGGGGAATTACGTCTATGTCGCAGATTACTCAGGCGGCATGCGGATTTTTGAAATCCAATAGAGAGGCAGATTATGAAACTGGTAAAAATCCTTCTGATATTCAGTGTGGTGCTAATTATTTCAGCATCCTGCGCTGGTAATGGCAAAAACTCTGATCCTGTCATGCCCGGTAACAGTGCAATCACTGCCGAAGGGCAGAATTATCAAGAGAGTCCGCATAACCTGCTTGGTTACTGGATGATTGAGTACGATCCTGAAACAAACACCGCTGAGAAAATACCAGTACGGTTCGCGGAGAATCATTTCAATGTGAGAAAAATGCTCGAAGACGGGATATGCGATGATTGCGTTAATGTGGTAGAAATTTTACCGTATCCCCCTTCTCACACCACTTTTAAAATAGCCATCTCGAATCCCTTTCATCCCGACCCACCTTTAGGATTTGACTGTCGCGGAATAGTAATGTTTAACGGTTCGCGGACATACCCGGAATTAAACCATACAATGCCTGTAAAAGAGCTTGGTGACGGAGAACTACTCAACGCATGGGGTTACACCGGGCTTTTTAACGGCAGCACAGTGGATCATGGCATCCTTGGTTACTCAAAAGGGAATCTGGCAACCGAAACGATTCCGGATTCAACAGTCAATGGCTATATGGTTCACAACAACGGTGGTGATGGAGCACTAAGAAACTGGGTCTATTCCGGTTCCGCGGAATACTACATGATTTCCTTCCCCAAAAATGGTCCGTTTGTGTTTGGCTACGCTGTCGATATCTCATGGTATCCGCCGGATACTCCTCCCGGTGATGATATTGACGATTACCCCATCACAGCCAACGCTCCGGAACCGTGGCGCCTTGTTATAGAGCAGGAACCATACGGTGAGGCATTGAATCCGACCGGAGGGCAACGGTTTATTCAACTGGAGGTTTATGACTGGAATGAAACCTATTACACCCCGGTCATTGAATGTCCGGAGTTGTTCGATGGTGTCAGGGAGTTTGAGAATTGGGACGTAGATTCACACTGGTGGAAATACATGGTTCACAATGAAAACAATGCTCCGCCCGGTACCTACAGGGCTCTTGTTAAAGTGCCGGATCCAGCCGATGAAACCGGGCCCGCATGGCTTGATCAGAACGCCTACCAGGTCACAGATATTGTGGTACATCAATCACCGGAGGTTTACATTCACGATATTACACCGGAATGGCTGAACATCACAATGAATGATATCGATGTCAGCGGTGATTATGCGTACGTCTCGGGAGGTGTCCATGGGCTGCATGTTTTTGATATTTCAGATCCAGAGAATATTCAATGGATTTCCAAAACGCAGAATCCAATTGAAACGGGTGTTTCGGCATTTAATATTCTCAAGGCTGTGGATATTGTCGGGAGTTTGGCTTTCGGAATACTATTGGAAGGAGAAATTCTTGTCTATGACATTTCCGACCCTTACGCACCGCAGATCGTCGGATCAGCTGATATTCCCAAACCCTGCCGCGCGAATGACATTGAAGTAGTTGGCGAAATCGCATACATCGCAGCTGATTACAGCGTGATCGCGATGGATATTTACCCGCTTAATGAAGCTCATGAACTAAGCAGAGTAGGGGACTACTCTGGCAGAGTTGACGAACTCGCGATTAAAGACAACTACATGTATGGCACCGCTGCGTTTCAGGGTGTTTCTGTCATCGATATCAGCGATCCTTCATCTATGGAAATCGTGCAGACTGTCCCCACCGACGGGCACGCGTCCGGAATGGAAGTAAAAGATGATTATCTCTACGTGGCAAACGGTGTCGACGGCCTTCAGGTTGTCGATATTTCAGATCCCCCGAATGCTTTCCAGGCCGCGACAGTCGGACACACTAAATGCGGTTACAGCAACGATGTGACAATTATCGGCGATGTTGCTTTCGTGGTCGAGGATGACTGGTATCCGGGATATGATCCGGAAGGGGGGTTAAGTCTGTATGATATTTCTGATCCGACGGCACCTCAGTACCTGAAAAGTGTAATAACCGACAGATTCTGCAATGCGATCGATAAATCGGATGGTTATGTTTTCGCGGTGGGAACCAAGTCAGGGTTGTACTCAATCGATGTTGATCCTGTCACGACTCCGACCCTTGTAGACTCCCACCTTTCATATTGGTTCATTGATGACATTGCTTACGATAACGGCAAATTGTATACATCATCGAACGGCGCCGGGATATTCATAACGGATGTTTCGGTACCGGAACAGGCGTACACGGAACATTTTGAACAGATCCTGTCCGACGCGTGGAGTATTGATGCTGAAAATAATCGTGCGTATGTGGGAAGTACCAGCCGTCTACTGATTTACGATGTCACCAATCCGGAGGCTACGTCGTTGATCGCGGAACATTATTTCTCTGAAGATATCAACCGTATTCTGGTTGAGGATAACATCGCGTATTTTACAAATTCCGCGTTTGGCACTTACACCAGTGAGTTCCTGATCTGGGATATGGAAGATCCATCATCACCTGTAGAATATCTGAAAGACGAAGAGATATACAATGTCGATCACTTTGTCATTTGGAAAGACACGGAAAGATTGTATCTATCTCAAAATAAAGCCCATGAGACGGAAATATTCGTTTATGACATAAATCCACCTGAAGAATCCTATCTGGAAGAGAATTTTTGGCATGGGCATAACAATTTAATCTGGCAAGGCGGATTTATGGTACATGGTGACAATTACTTTGTCGGTAGTTCGTATGAGAACTTCGACGCTGTCAACCTTGACACACAGGATGTGGTAGGGCAATTCAATCTGAATGGCGATGCGTCGGATATTGCGCTTCTCGGAAACTACGCGTTCATTGCGTGTCTGCATGATGGTGTCAAGGTGATAGATATCAGCGATCCTGCGAATATGACATTGGTCGATTGGGCGTCGACGCCGGGACTGGCGTTCGAACTGGAACTGGCAGGTAATTATCTGTATGTGGCCGATAATGCTGGCGGGATATCAATATTCATAATTAACTAGTAATACAAATCAACACAGGCTAATTGAAAAACCCGCAATAGCTGCGGGTTACATTTTCACTGGCAGGCCATAGTTGATGAGTATGAAACCTGGATTATTCCCAGTGACCTGGCAGAAATTGGGTTACATATTCGGATTACGCAGCTTTTACGGACCTTGGATGGTGTCTTGGAACCCTCATAAACCACCGGATTTGTTATAATGTTACTATACAGTCTGACCAAAAGTCGGAAATGGCTGAAATGGGAAGGTTTTCAATGAACCGATATATTGTTATTGGAATTCTCATATCTGCATTGACCTTGCATGTTACATCCTGTTCAAATCGAAAAGTGGATTCAAATCCGGTTCTGCCAGATGAAGTATCTGTTGCGGGCGAAGAATACACGGGAAACTCACACAGCCTTCTTGGATACTGGCTTTTCAGTGTGAATGAGGATCATACGCAGGTTGAGGTAATTTCAGAGCGCAGCGTGAACATGCACCTTAATGTCCGGGGCTGGCTTGAGAACGGACCATGTACTGATTGCATCAAAATTTACGATGTAGAACCCAAGGACGGCTACACAAAGTTCAGGATTCAGATCTACCATCCCTTTTATAACACCGACCTCTATGGTTTTGATGTCCGCGGAATCTGCATGTTCAACGGGTCGAAAACATGGACAACACCCGGTCTAATATCGTCCGACAGCGATCTGGGAGACGGTGAGTTACTGAATGCCGACGGTTACACCAGGCTTTATAATCCGACAACCGCGGGGCATGGAGTATTTGGCTACAGCAAGGGGAAATTCGCAACACCGACTTTACCCAATGCTACTCTAAATGGCTTTAAATGGCATGAAATGGACATACACCATCGAAATGTGTTCGATTCGAATTTCTCCTGGAGTTGGTACGATATTAAGTTCCCACAGGGTGCATTTGTATTCGGATATGCTGTTGATGCATCCTGGGCACCACCACTGGTGACACCTGTCACTGATCCGGAGACACAGTTTCCAATAATTGCGAACTGCACTGAGCCGTGGCGAATCGACGTGGAAAATGGAGTCGGTCTGACAAGCGATGGTGGAAATGCCAAACTCGAAATCAGGGTCTGGGACTGGCAGGGAATGGATACACATGGAACCCCTAGAATTGAGTGTCCGGAACTGTTTGACGGCTATGTCGAACCGGAATTTATGGATTACAATCCAAATGGACCTGTCAGCGACTGGGTGGGATTCATTTCAAATGAAAAAGGTGCAGATTGGGGATACTACGACATCCTCATTTCTTGTGAAGCGAATGAAAACGCTGCATCACCAGAGCACCTGGATCTGACCTGCTACAAGATGTTTGAAGTCTTTGTCGCACCATCGTGGGCAAGTGGCAGCGAAGATGTCACACCTGGATGGCTCAGTATTTCCGGGTGGGATACTAAGGTTGATGATAATTACTGCTATGTCGCCTCGGGTCCGAACGGTTTGCATATTTTCGACATTTCCAATCCGGTAAATCCTGTATGGGTAAACGTTGTTACCATGCCGGACCTGGAACTATACGATGAAATTCGCTCGTTTGAGTTAATCGATGGGATCGCGTATTGCGCCTGGGATTCACACGGGCTCGTTATGGTAGATGTCGATCCGCCTGAGACTGCACATGTTGTTAAACAGGTGGAACTGGATAAAAGAGCCGACCAGATAAGTGTCAGCGGTGGACATGCGTTTATCAGGGGTGAACAGAAACTACGCATTGTGGACGTTGATCCAATTGAGTCAGCTTACATGCTTCCAGGCAATGACGACCTGGGCTCACACCTGGGAAGTTCGATCATGGCACATAATGGGTATGTTTATCTCGGACTCGCATCATACGGAATTGATATTTACGATGTCGATCCACCAGAATCAGCATCGCTTGTGCACCACATTGATGTTGATGAATATGCATTTAATTTTACTATCAAAAATAATTACCTGCTTGTTGCTGCCGGACTCGACGGAATGTACGTAATAGATATAACAAACCCCGAAACAGCGTCGATTGTTGATACAGTTGGTGGTGATGCGGGTTATTTCCTGAGTATTATGGTCGATGGAAATACCGCCTGTCTTGCCGGGATTGACTATCCTTCTTCCGACCCTCCCAAGGAAGCGAGCCTTACTTTTTTCGATATTACCGACCCTTTATCAATAACGCAACTTGGACAGATTGCGCCCAAATCGACTGTTAGTCACCTCGATCTTCAGAATGGTTACTGCTATGCGTTTGATATTGCTTATGGCCTTCAGGTCATAGACTATGAACCAATGGGATCAATAGACTACACTGGTGATTTTAACTCGATCACATATTCTAATTTCGTAACTTCGGATGGTGATTACCTTTACGTCCTTGGAGGATCTGCCGCTCCGATGAAAGTACTTGATCTCACAATCCCTGACAATCCGACAATTGTAGGGGAATGGCAACCGTCGTGGGAGTTCAATATGGACTCGATGACTATCTGGGATAATTACGCATTCATTTGTGGTTATTCCAACCAGATCGCGGTTTTGGACATCACCAATCCGGCTAACCCGGTTTTCATCACCGACTTTGCCACCGTTGACCGTCCAAGGCACACTGCGGTTAAGGACGGCCACCTGCTCATTGCGGAAGGTGAAGGTGGTGGTGGTGCTATTGAGGTTGCCAATATCGACCCGATTGCTGATTCCCATATAGTCCATACAATTAATGCTATAGGTGAACATACGCACGTTGAGGTGCACGATGACATTGGTATTTTTGCTGAGAATTCCATGTGTCTCTGGATGGATATCGATCCTCCGGAGGAGACTCATACTTACATGCCGATAACCGCATGGCCTGCGATAGGGCAATTTGGCCTTGAAAGTATATGGGCTGACAATGATATCGCGTACACTCTCACTTTCAGCGCTATGTGGGCAGGCACTCCGGATGTCTCGGTAACTTATGATGTTGTTGATGTACCGTCAATCGCTTACGATATGTCGGTGGAAGGAATTTTCGCATACATATCATGTTCAAACTTCGGAGTGCTGAGGGTATATGTCGGTCAGCCAGAGGTCGGGATTGAGATTGCCGAAGTCATAGGCACACCGGATCAGGCAGTATCGCATGTTGTTGCGGGTGATTATTTATATGTTGCCGACTTAAACGGGGGTTTGAGGATTATAGAACTGTAAAATAAGGATCAGCAATAATAAAACCCGCAACAGATGCGGGTTGAAATTTCACTGGCAGCCCATAGTTGATGAGTATGAAACCTGGATTTCCCCTATTGCACTCGCTGAAATTGAACAATTTATGATAGAAACAGGGCTGAAAATGCTGTGCGGGACGATTTTGTAACCTGTTCAGCCTGATAGGTTTGTTATAATTACAGGGGATGTGGAGCCTTTGGCGAATTTAAACATATGTCCTGGAAGGGTGATTGCACATGAACCGGAATATTCTGTTTATTACGTCGATCATTTTGATCCTGCTGCTTATTGCATCATGTTCAAAGGGAAAGGACCCGGTTACTCCGGGCGTTCAGACCGACGGAAATGACCCGGGTGTCCCCAATTTGACTCAGGCTGAAACCAGTACACCGCATAATCTGCTCGGATACTGGCTGATCGAATACGATCCCGAGACAGATACCGTTGAAAAAATCCCTGTCAGGATGGCGGAAAATCATTTCAATGTAAGAAAGCCGCTTGAAGAAGGTTCATGTGATAACTGTGTCGAGGTTAAGCACTTGAATGTATACCCCGGAGGGGATCACTCGTTTGAAGTTATTATCCGTAACCCGTATTACCCGGACATCATTCCCATGGGATTTGATTGTCGCGGTATTGTCATGTTTAACGGAAGCAGAACCTTCACCGATTCGGGACATACCACTCCGGTCAGGGCAATGGGTGATGGTGAACTTCTCAATGCCGATGGTTACACGGCACTGTACAACGGAACGACAATAGGGCATGGACTTCTCGGTTACTCAAAAGGGAATTTTGCGACACAAACCATTCCGAATTCCACGGTTAACGGATATAAGAGGCATAGCAGCTACGGCAGCCCTGGAAGCGGCAGGAACGCTATCACCAGTGCTTCCAGCAACTACTACGGCATTGTATTTCCAACAGACGGACCATTCGTTTTTGGCTACGCTGTGGACGTATCGTGGTATCCGCCCGACAATCCTCCCGGCAACGATCCTGAAGACTACCCCATCTCGGCTAATGCCCCGGAACCGTGGTTACTGGATGTCGAGTTGAATAATTATGGTGAACCACTGAACGAAACCGGTGGACAGACGGAAGTTCAGGTTGAGGTCTGGGACTGGGACGGTGAATTTCATACACCCACGATAGAGTGTCCTGAGCTTTTCGATGGGGTTCGAGAATTCGAACCATATAGTCCCGGTTCCACCTGGTACGAAGTTGTTATTGAAAATGAAAATCATGCACCGGCAGGAACTTACAGATGCCTTATTAAGGTTGGCGACCCGTCCGATGCCACTTCGCCTCCATGGATGGATCAGAACGCTTACCAGATTGTCGATGTAATCGTTGATCCGGCACCGGGAATTTTCCTAAAGGATGTTACCCCGGAATGGCTGAATATTGCTCCATGGGATATTGACATCAAAGGTGACTATGCTTTTATAGCCAGTGGAGGACACGGGCTTCATATTTTTAATATTTCAAATCCTGATGATCTCCAGTGGGTTAAAAGAGTTCCATTGCAGTACGATACTACAGTGTCTTACTTCGATTCACTTGTGTCTCTGGATATTGTCGGTGATTACGCGTTCGGTGTACTTATCGAAGAAGGAATTGTTGTTTTTGATATTTCGGATCCTATTTCAACACACATAATCAGTCAGATCCCAATTGACTATCCCGTACGAGCTTATGATATTGCTGTCGAAGGTGAGATCGCTTATATCGCTGGAGAATACAGCTTAATTGCAATGGATATTTTCCCTCCCGGTGAGGCACATGAACTTGGACGAATTGAATTGAATGACCTCGCCAGAAATGTAGTTATTGACGGCTCTTATGCCTATGTCAGTAAGTATTTTCACGGTGTCGATGTCATCGACATCAGCGACCCATCATCGATGGGGCTGTTAACTACAATCTTACCCAATGGTGAGGCATACAGTATGGAAATCGTTGGAGATTACCTTTACTATGGCGACGGCTCCGGCGGTTTGTCTGTTGCGGACATTAGTACACCGGAATCAGCCATTACGGTAGGAAACGCGAATCATACTCAGGGTGGTTACTGTACTGATGTAACAATCGTGAATGATGTGGCGATAGTTGCCGAGGAAGACACGATACTTGACCCGAGTCTGACAAACGGCGTCAGTTTCTATAATGTTACTGATCCGACATCCCCCCAATATTTGACAACAATACTCGATGACAGACCCTGCAGCAAAATTGTTGCTTCCGGAGGTTACGCCTTTGCCGCAGGCGTCGATACAGGGCTGTATTCTATCGATATTGATCCCATTTCAACACCCGCACTTGCCGATGAACATCTGTCGTTTAATTTTATACGAGATGTGGCTTACGAAAATGGAAAATTGTACGCGGCATCGAGTGAGCCAGGATTTTTCATTATCGATGTTACAGTTCCTGAACAGGCGTATACAGAACACTTTGAAAAGGTCGAGGCAACAGCATTCTCGCTTGATGTCGAGAACGGCACTGCGTATGTAGGTGGTAAGAACTGGCTGATGGTTTACGATGTCGATCCCCCGGAAACAACATCGTTAATAACCCAGCATCTCATGTATGAAAGGGTTAATAAGATCCTGGTAGACGACAACATTGCTTACTTCATCGACAGGGCTTTTGGCACGTACGTAAATAGATTCCTGATTTGGGATATGACCGATCCACTCAATCCGATCGAACACTTTGTCGACGATGAAATTTACAACACTGATTATTACGACTTCTGGAAAAGTAATGACCAGTTTGTTTTAGCACAGGGACGGGTCCATACCAATGCACTGTTTTTTTACGACATTGATCCATTGGATGCCACATGGCGTGAGAAAGAAATCGACCATACTATGGATTCAACGGTTCAGTTCTACGCCGGAATGGCAATCAAGGATGGAGTTTATTTCACGAACTATACACACCAGGTAATGCAGTCGGCTGATATTGAAACTGGGGATATTCTGGGAACACTGGACCTCGGCGGCACTTCCATCGATATGGATATTGTCGGCAACTACGCGTTCTGTGCCTGCGGTGTCGATGGGGTCCGTGTCGCGGATATTTCCGACCCGGCCAATATGTCGATGGTGGACTGGATGCCCACCCGGGGAATTGCATACGACATGGAAATCGAGGGTAATATGATTTATATCGCTGATTACTACGGCGGCGTCAGACTCATCGAAATTCAATAAGGAAGACAAAAGAAATCCCCGTCTTTTCAGACGAGGTTGAAATTTCACTGGCAGGCCATAGTTGATGAGTATGAAACCTGGATCATCAGCTCAGGATTTGCAGAAATCGGAAACTTCACACGAAATTCAGTGCTGACCGGACTGATTCTAATTTGTTATTCCCAGACAAACCCCGGGAACAATTTCATTAGGTAGCCATCAGCCACACCACCATTTGACGTGTGGTTCTCAACGGTGTCTCCCGGATCGAAATCAACTGTATCATCAAAGCCGCCTGTCACGAACATCCTGCCGTACGGGTCAACCAGAAGGTCCGAGCAACTGTCAGATCCTGTCCCCCCCCAGGAGAATGAGGCAGTAACGGTCATGTCCGAATCATACTCGACAAGAATGGCATCATAGCTTCCGTTTGAGACATGGCCAAGCACTGTATTGCTGATATTTCCCGCACAGATTGTTGTTCCATCCTTACCCGCTCCGATACCCAGGCCCAGATCCCAGCCATCAGAACCAAACGTAACAGTACTCACGTAATCTCCGCTATAGTATTGATATCTACTTATGAAAGCATCGGTGAAACCGTTTGAGCTAATGTTGTCAGAAGAACCTCCCGGTTCCCCATTAAAATTCACAGTTTCCCGGAAGGATCCTGTTACTGTTATATTGTCACCAACTGCAGTCAATGCACTGGCTGAATCGGCCAGGGTACTCCCCCATGCTCGAGTCCAAAGGTAGCTTCCGGATTGGGTGTAGCACGTTAAATAAGCATCGGTACTTCCCAGGCTGGTCCGAATGTCCGGGTTGTAATCACCAAAGTCCACTGAGTTCTGGAAGGATCCACAGAGAATAACAGTACCTGATTTATATATCATATCAGTGGCAGTTTCATTTTCTGTACCACCAAAAGTAACGAGTTCAAAATCAACACCATCCCCAAAAAACATGAAAACATCTTTGCCGCCGTTTGAGCTCTGATTTGAACCATAGGGAAATCCAGCAGTACCTTCAAATGTGCCTGCAAAACCATGATAATATCCATCATGAGCAACGCACGTTGCCGCATCATCTCCTAGTCCTCCCCATGTTTTTGAGTACTGATAGATAGCATCGGTGGTTATTAAAGAATAAAATGCATCTGATTCTCCGTTGGATGTTTTCTCACTTATACCCGATCCGGGATCAAAATCTACAGTTCCCTCGAATGATCCAACAATATAAATACTATCGTAAAAAGGAGGGATTAGTATTTGCTCGACCGTATCACGACCCGTACCTCCCCAGGTTACCGTCCATATGTGATTCCCGCTCGCATCAAACTTGCTTACAAAAGCATCAACAGTGTTATTATTTGAAGCGTGAATATCTTCTCCGGAACCGGGATCGAAATCTACTGTGCCTGCGAAATAACCCCCTACATAAATATTCTCATCATCGTCTATGGTAACACTTCTCGATATGTCCCAATCATCTCCTCCCCAGGTCCGCGCCCAGCCAGTTTCACCTTCAACCGTGACTGTGAAAGTCGTATACGCTGTAAGATCTATCCACGGTGCTGATGAAGCATTTTCCTCATCTTCTACTGAAACCAGGACTTGATATTCTCCGGGTGGTGCCCCTTTATCATTGTGTATATATGTATGATAAAATCCATATACACTTTGAGGAGTATCGAATAATTCCGGACATTCAAGCACTGGATCAGCATGAGTGTCATTACCCTGATGGTCAAATACAGAGATAGCTATATCTATTTCACCACCGAATTCAGTTAATCCACCGTCGGTTTCTGTTACCTCGATTCCATACGGTTCCAGGCAGTTTGCCTCCGGGGGAAAGTCGTTCATTGGATCTGTAACAGGTTTAACTGTTGGAGGCACCCAGCTTGCATCGACTGCATAACCCATTACAAATGGAGAGTCAGGCATATCGATGTCAAACGTTCGTGTAATTGAATCACCTGAGTAGAAAGCGTCTCGAGTGTTTCCAGCATCTGATGACACATACCTCATGAATCCGTTTAACCTTGCAGTAGGTGGGGCTAGTGTAGAGAATTTGCCTTTCAGGTATCCCTGGAGTCCATCAGTTCCTTGCCCAAACGTCGTGAAATTATAAAGTGTGGTGAAGCCATCAGCGTCCAGTAATTCGCCATCACCCATTGTCCGATCAGGAATGTTTAATCCGGATATGGGAAATGTATGGCTCCCATTGAACATCGCGATACCACGAACATCGAATCCGGTGAAATTGGCGTTTGAAAATGGATGGGTGATTTTAATATCGATCAGTTTCGTGTCGTGATTTGAATTAGCAAAACTTGTGATCTGAAGGCAATTAGTACAAGGCCCATTTTCAAGCCAGTTAAGTACGTTCCAGTGAGTCTGGGGGGACCGTAGCGGCACTATTTCAGCCTCGTTAAGGTCCGGATCGACCCCGATAAGCCACATCCCCCAGATATTCCTGCCATTCAGGGATTGTGAATCCATTATAAGTGAGACTTCCAGTTCCAGCGCATCATCCAGTCGGGTTTCGGGTATTACACAATTTTTAGTGCCTGAACAACCGGTACCAACCATTAGCATCGTCGTTATTATAACCAAACAGCAGGAAGGCAATACGTTTTGCATCTGTGCGACCTCCGTAATCAAGGGTCTACGCTTAACGTCCCAATTTTACCATTAACAATCTATGATAATAAACAAAAACCTCCTTTACAAAGGAGGTTACGTGTTCACTGGCAGGCCATAGTTGATGAGTATGAAACCTGGATCAATCCCCCAGAACTGGAGAAAATCGACTGGTTTATCCGGAATTCAAGGCTCTCTGGCATCATAGAATTACATTGAGCCAACCAGTGTTCTGAGCGACATAGAGATAGGTGCCGTCGGTTGCGATTGACAATGCCCCATTGAGAGGCAGTGAACCTACAACGTACGGGTTTGATGGATTGGTGACATCGAAAATCACGATTCCGTAGTCGAATTTTGTCATGTAAGCATAATCCCCGCGAACCACTACATCATGTGGGTATTGCCCTGAACCGGCTCCTGTGTAACCAAGTAGTGAGGGCATGACCGGATCAGAAGAGGAATCGAAAATGTATAAACGATCTGTTGAGAATCCGGTAACGTAGAGCTTGCCATCGCTGTGAAACAGACCCGAGTTACCGCCACCACCAAAGCGTCCCGGCATCGAAATGTTTGGAGGATCTGAGATATCAAGTGAGGCAATTGAGTCCTGGTTATTCTGAAAAACGACATAAAGAATTCCATTGGTATATTCAAGGTCAAATGGCCAGCTGTTGTCCGGCAGCATAAATGGATCATAATCTGCAAGAATGAAAGGATTCGTCGCATCCACGGCAACAATTTCGCCCCCATAACAAGCAGTGTAAACCCAGTCACCGATCTTGATTACATTTCGCCCATCGTCCAGTGGTACACTGTCGATACAATGGGGTGTGGACGGATCGCTGATATCCAGCACGTACAGGCCATACAGCCCTGCAACGTAAGCATACTGGTTATCGCACCATACTCCATTAACAACGTAGTCACCATCCCAGGATCCGATTTCAATAAGATGAGATGGATTCGACCTGTTGAAAACCTTTAGACCATCTATTGAATCAGCAACTAAAAGTATTGAGTCTGAAATTGCAATATCATAAGGTGAGCCGACCTCAAAAGACTGGATTACCGCTGGATTTTCCGGATCGCCACTAGATTGTGGAGCCTCGCTGACAATTTCTAGGTTTTCCTCTTCATTGCCTGCCTGGTCCGTGGCACGCACAACAAAATGATGCTCCAGCCCAGCGGGAAGATTCGGAACGCTGTAGGCAAGGTCCGTTGTATCGCCTGCCTGTGCGGCGACATCTGTTAACTTGGTAGCTGTCGTAATTTCGAATGGCAGAGTGGTCGTGTAATAAATATTGTATTTGACCGGCTCCGAAAGATCATCTATCGCAACATTCCATCCGAGCAGGACTCCGTGCTCTATCCCCTGGGCTGACACGGCCCCGACAGTTGCAGGCCAGTAAGGGGGATCACCGTCATGACCGATCTGCAGAAGTTCGCTTGAGATCGGAAATGAGTTGTAAGGTGGTTCGATGCCCTCTCGAGTTGATACATCCTTGTAGCTTTCCAGTGAGAGCCTGAATCCGGATCCTTCAGGAGCTGAATCAATGTCAGATGCAACGAATAACACCAGGGGTTTGGAATGGTCAAATTTTATCTCAAATCCATCCAGACTTATCCTGTTCATATTGTTCACGGTGTTTGTAGTGATGACAATATCAGCAGGATCAAGTTGAAGATTATCATTAGAGTCGGCAAAGAGTGTTAAGGACTTCCAGTGTTCATTTGGCATAGTTCCCGATTTGTTTATAATTAATTGGTTCAGCCTGGCAATATACGTCGTTTCAAATGTGAGTTTAAGCAACGGGATATTTTCTCCTCCGTGATGAATAAATGGGGGCGCGATACTTTCACCGGTCACGGTGAGGATATTATCGACGGGTCTTGTCCTAATGCCGTACGTGGTGGAGTTGCCCAGTCCAGCTGAGTACACGTTGACGTAATACTGATCTCCCGGGTATGCGTAAAATACTGTATTTTCCAATGATGAATTATAGTGATTGGCTCCTTTGGACCAGTCAACTATGTGCATCATATCCGTATCAGAGAAAACTTTCAGTTCAAGATCTTCACCCCATGTGAAAATATCGATCTCACACCCATACCAGCCTTCTTCATCTATGCTGAATTTATAGAGGTCGGAAAAATCGGAGAACGGATTACCTGGCACGTCGTGAATACTGTCATAAATGTATTCTTCAGAAAGCTCGAGGGCTACGAATCCATCGGGATCCTCAAGGTCCTCGAATCGGTCGGGGCCATAGCATGCCCGGTATAAATTAGACCTTCCGTAGCCTGAATAAATGTCAAACCCGTATCCGTGAAGATCATCTGCTGTATTTCTTAACCTTTCACGATACCACTGAGCGTTCTGGTTCGGGAAAAAGCTGGCAAGCAGTGCCAGAGAGCCTGCGGACATCGGGCAGGCACATGAAGTTCCGGTAAAGAAACCCGGGAATGCCTCCCCATCCCAGTATAAATCAGGACTACCTCCGTAGGTTGTTGTGTAATTAGCTCCGAATCCCATCAATTCTAAATATGAGCCGTAATTTGATCCCCACATGAAACCGGAGTCTTGAGATATCCTTTCCTCGTCCATCGGATTCTGTTCGTTATCAAAGGCGGATGAAGCTCCAACAGCTATGACACTCTCATAGCCAGCAGGATACGAAGTGTACTGATCACCTTGGTTACCTGTAGATGCGAACAGAATTAATCCGTTTCCGTTATCCCAGGCTTCATCACATGCAATGCTTAAAATCTCCGAATAGCCGTTGGTGGTGCCGAATGACATGCTGCAGATATCAGCGTTGTTTACTTGTGCATAAGTAAGAGCTTCACATACCGAACTGACCAAGCCGTCGTCGCTGCCAAAACTCACTTTTAGGGCCATCACCTTTACACCCGGAGCGATGCCGGAAAGTCCAACGTGATTATCACTTTCGGCAGCTATTACACCTGCACATGCAGTACCATGGAAATTCAATAAAAAGGATTCATCAATCGGATTGTTGTCGTTGTCATCAAAATCCCATCCCCATGTGTCATCGATCCACCCGTTTTCGTCATCATCAATCCCATTGGCTGGTATTTCATCTTCGTTGTGCCACAGATTGTTTTCTAGATCTTCATGGTCAGGGAGGATTCCTGAATCGAGAACCGCTACAACTATATCCTCTGAACCAGTTTCGGTATTCCATACAAGATCAGCCCCGGCCTTTGAGGGGCCCCACTGGTCAAAAGCATTGTCACGGGGATCGGTGCCATCGTCATCACGTTCCCATAAAGGATCGTTTGGGAAATATGGTACCTCATGAAATTGAAGAGATAAATCAGGTTCGGCGAATCTAACATTCGGGTCCGCCTGCAATTCTGCAACAACCGACTCCACACTTGATCCGTCCGTGATCCTGAGTTTGTAGATCGTACCCCATGTACACTTGATAGGCTTAATAAGTTCAAGTGGACGGGTCTGCATGTCCAATTGCCCGAAATTTGTCTGCCCTTGCAGGACCACCAGTACTTCGTTAGGCAACCGTCTCGCAGATGACTCTTCCGTCGCCGGTTCACCACCATCAGCACTCCCAATCACAGTTGTACTACTATTATTCTGGATGTCGGAATTGATCGGATTCGACTTACCGCACCCATTCGCGATAAAAAGTACCAATACAGCAAGCATAACTACCTTCGTTACACCTGACGCAGTGAATTTATCAGTCACAGGAACCATCTCACTTTCCGCCTGATCATTGCGGAGAACCGTATTGAGCAATTTTATTACATCTAACTATTCCAGCGCTACAAAATATTGGATACCAACAAGTAAAAGGTTGTTCAAAATTCCACACATAATCGTTTCAATTATTCCCGCTTTTTCGTCCAGGCCTTAACATGCTGAGATTAAAAACATTGACACTTGGAGGAATATCCAATCGTAATAGAAAAAACCCCCGGTCAGGGAGGTTGAATTATCACTGGCAGCCCCAACGGGATTTGAACCCGTGTCGCCACCTTGAGAGGGTGGTGTCCTGACCACTAGACGATGGGGCCGTGAAGCACGCTAATGTATCCCATGGGCGGGTCTATGTCAAGGTGCGGTCCGCCTTTATCATTAGTATCCCTTCCGGAACCCGTACACGTTCTTTTTCATCGAAACCTGCTATGGCATCGCGACCGTGGTATCAACGAAAAACCGGGCGCTTATGGATATCGCGTCACCATGTTACCTGACCATGCGAACACCTGAACAACCTTGACGTGCACGGTTCGACATGTAGCACTCGTCATAAGCTTCGCTCAATCCAAAACCTTACGCATCGCGCACCTTCACTGACTCCACAACCCTCCGCATGGCCCACCTTCACTTACTCATAACCCTCGGCATGGCGCACCTTCACTTACTCCACAACCCTACGCATCGCGCCTTTACTTACTCATAACCCTCCGCATGGCGCCTTTACGGACCCTAGGTCCGGAAAGGTGTTTCACCTAATTCTCCACGAAACCTGAAATAATCAGAAACGCCGCGATCTCCATGGGCGAGCCGCCACGGCGCCTGAAGCCGCCCATGGAACGAACCATGCCCGAGCCGGGCATGGTACTGTCCACGCGCGAGCCGGGCATGGTACTGTTAACTCCCATGACCCGCATTGTACGGCCCTTACGCTAATCTTGTGTGGCGCCCACAGGTGAAGAAAAGCGCAGCTTTTCGAAAGCTGTGGGTGAATGTTTTATAAAGATTCGAAAAATCACCCACAGCCTGCGCTGCGCTGGCCTGTGAGCGCCACCCGACGGAAAGGTGTTTCGCCTAATCTTCCACGAAACCTGAAGTAATCAGAAACGCCGCTATCTCCATGGGCGGGCCGCCACGGCGCCTGAAGCCGCCCATGGAACGGCCCATGCCCGAGCCGGGCATGGTACTGCTTACTCCCATGGACCGCGCATGATAATTCGCGTAGCGCTTGATTAGCAACTGAATTTGTGTAAATTATTGATGGATTTCGGCAACGCTTTACAGGATTTACCCGAAACCGGATGTATATCGATTATACGTTTCAGGGATATCTGTACATTATTGGGGGTATATTCATGTCGAATAATAATCCAAACAAAATTTGTAGACTCAGATTATCTTTACGCACCGTCAATATCTTATCATCTATTTTATTGTATTTTCTTCTAGCTCCCGGTATCTGCTTTGCGTATACCGACATATTTCTTAACTGGGAGGAAGAAGCAAGAGTTAATTATGGTATACGTTATACACTTGTCGAGAAACATTCGATTGATAATTATGTCATTGGCCCTATTATTCAGTTCACAACCGAGGATAATGCTAATCATGGTTACTGCGTTGCCTCATATTTTTATAAAGAATATCCATTCTGGTGCGGTGAGGCTTCCTATCTGATAACATACGACGTATCGGATGATTATAGAACCACTAATATAATAGAATTCAATTGTGACTGCGGTTACATTGTTGACGAAATGGGTGATTACGATATTGAATCCGGAACGTGTGTGTATGCATTCTGCGGAGCATCCGGTTCTGTAAGAAATGCATTAATATGTGTTTATTATAATTCAGATGCTGAAATCGAAAAAATCAGTGTTGAAATATTTGATAATCTTATATGGCACATGAATTTAGCGCAATACAATGATTGCTTTATTAATTATGATCGCTTGCCATTTGGCGATTATTGTGGAGAATTTAGTAAAAACCTTATTTACATCATCACTGATACAGAATTTGGGTATTTTAAAACATACAGCATTGAAATAGGCAGTATCCTTTCACAGGAGGAAATTGATGCGATTGATACTGCGGAAGACTTAAGAAGTATAATTTCCTACAAACTTCTTGTTGATGATGAATGGCAGGAATTACTGGCAGTTGTCGATTACAATGATTATATCATCGAAGAAAGCGATAATGGAGTTTCGATTTTTGTTAACGAATACAATAATTTATCAATTTCTTTATACTAACCTAAGTGATGTGGCGCTCACCGGGCAATCTATTCCGACATCCGCTCTACCATAAAATCCCGGAAACCCCCGATCTCCGCGCGCATCATCTGCCAGTCATCGTCCGATGCGGTACCAGCGTAACCGCGACGCGCTGCGTCGATCAGATACGCCCACTCGGGAAATTTCTCCAGCGCCCACATCCCCGAACCCGCCTTCGATTTGACCACATCGCGTGTCTCGTAGCTGTGTAAAATCCTGCACAGGTTCATAACGCAGTAGTGCGGGTACTCATCGAGGTGATTATCCACGTAATCAAGCTCGTGACAAAGCGCGGAATCGAGTTCGTCCCACAACGGTTTTTGAAAAACATAAGACGGCTGCGGGCCGTAAAGGACATGAACCCGTCCGGCGAGCATGTGCGCCCTGTGAAGCGCCCAAGATTCGTCGCGCACCCTGTCAACCACCTGGTGCTGAGGCGCTGTGTCGGCAAGGTCGTCAAGGTGAAGATAGTACGAGTCAAGCTCCCCATACTTCGGGTACGCCACCTCCATCTCATCGTGCATCCTGCATATCGCCGATTTCTCGTCATCGGTAAGCCTTTCGCTTACGATCACGTGGAAATCAAGGTCGCCCGTATGCTCGGTTTCCGGGAACGTTGTCGCGCCGTAGAGATACGCGCCGTGCAGTTTCGCCCCGAGAATATGCTTAAGCACCTGAAGGTACACGTCGCAGATTTCCATTACATCGTCAGGCAGTTTCATGTAATCCATTATAGCTCATCTGTAATCAGTCATATATTAAAACGGTTGCTCACCCGAGGCTATTACGTTGGCAGTTTTTGATTTCAGAAGTTATGAGCATTTACCAATTAAATCCGGATTTATCACATACCTGCCACATAGCTTTCACCGTATCGCAGCATTTTCGGTTCAAAATTGTGCATGTGCTTGCGAGCAGAGAAGCATAAAAAAACTTGCGGGTGTAAACTACGGCCGGGGTGGCTGACGGTTAACATCCGGTGAAAACAATTAAAAAATTGGCATATACCTGGTTACCCGGTCGGACCCCCGACCGGGTTCCCCATTTACCGAACCTTCCATGCTAGAATATCTGGCATCAGACTCCATTTGAAAAAGGCCCGTGCATGAATCTGCGTACAATCATCCTGCCGGTTTTAATTACTCTCATCACGACATCTTTCGCGTGCTCGTATTCTGCCCGTTCCGAAGATAACGCGCCTGTACCCGGCGATGCGCCTGACGAGCGGATGTTCGACTTCACCGACGAGGTCACGGACGGTAACGCCGAAAACATCATCCTCGTTATAGCCGACGGGATGCAGCTTGAAAACATTCATGCACTTCGCCTTTTCCTCGGAGCCGGTAATCCTCTTCCGTGGGATGAGTTTGAGTACAGCGGTTATGCGACCACGTGGGATATCGATACCTACAACCGCTACGCCGCGCGTTCCGGCGAACCCGCATGGTCGCCCGACTCGTTCGACCCGCTTGTCGGTTACGATCCGGAGCGGGGTGGCGATGCACCCTGGCCGGTATCGGACATTCCCGATCCCGACTATTTCTTCCGCGCGCTTCCCGAAATGGATGGCGGCGACGACACCTACGCGATCCCGGCCGCATGCTCCGCGTCGGCGGGAACCGCTATCGCCACGGGATGTAAGACCTGCGCCGGAAACGTCTCATGGCTTCCCGGCGATCCGTCCGACGGACAGATCGAAACAATTGCCGAAATAATGCGAAACCGAAATAACGCTGCAATAGGGATAGTCACCACTGTCCAGTTCTCGCACGCTACACCCGCGGTCTTTGTCGCGCATAACACATCGAGGGGAAACACGACCCAGATCGCGCACGAAATTCTGAATGAGTTCAGACCCGAGGTCGTGCTCGGAGGCGGTCATCCCGACTACATCGGCGGTTATATCTCGTCCGATGACTACCGTCGCTGCTATATGTCCGATAACAGGATATTCCATGAGCGCGCCGAAGGTCGGGACGGCGGGGCGGGACTCCTCGAAGTGGCATCGGTCGCCGTGTCCATCGATGGTGAGTTGTTCGGACTCTATGGCGGCGCAAACGGCCACTTCGATGACGACCTCATGGACCCCGATCTCTCCGAAGCGGTCACGGCCGCGTTCGAGGTCCTCTCGACAGATCCCGACGGCTTTTTCCTGATGGCGGAACAGGGTGACCTCGACTGGGCCAACCACTATAACGACTACCACTGGATGATCGACGCGATGGTCGAGTTCGGTGCGGCCGTCTCGACGATTGTCGAACTTGTCAATCGCCCGGACGATTCGGTCACGTGGGACAACACGCTCCTGATCATCACCGCCGATCATGCGACAGGAGGGCTGAGGATTCTCGACGAGTCACTTCTCACACCCGGCACTCTCCCCGAAATGACCGGCGAACGCTACCACTACGAATTCCCCGGTGGCGAGGTCAGCTACATGTGCACCACCCACACGAACGAACCTGTGCCGCTTTTCGCGCACGGAAAGGGCGCGGATTTGTTCCGCGACTATGAGGGCGCATGGTATCCGGGCACCCGGATCGTCGATAACACCCACATCTTTGAAGTAATGACGCTGGCGACGATCCCCGACTGACTCCTTTGATGCAGGTACCTGCCGACAACGGCGTTCCCCGTACCATGCGTGGGCCGTCGCATGTGCCATCGCATCAATGGCAAAGTGCGACGTGGTGATTACCGGGCAGTGGTTTCAGGGAGTGGTGGGCTCCCGGCCACCACCAAAGTGATGGCCACGTGGCCATCGCGCTGTTCTGTATAGACACCGCCCTGTGATATAATACAAACAGCATAAGTCCGTTAATCACCATAGACGCGTGATTCGGTCACGGGATTACTTGCGAACGGCTGCATAGTAAGAGGCAGATGCGCCACATGGGTATTGTAAGGATTAAAAATGGAACCCGGCAACGCTCCGTGACACGACAAAAGGAGTGCGAGTTGAAAGGAGTCGCGATGCCAGGCTACGGAACTATCAGTAATTGTATGAAAGCTGTATTCAATATGTCCAGAAAAGTATAACAGTGAAATTCTAGTGCTTATTAACCAATCCTTAAAGATAACTCAGAATTATAGATGGTTGCTTACCATTTCGATCAATGATATTACTTGTTGGTTATCCGGATCAATTTCATGTATAGTTTCTAGATCGGTTAATGCTGCTTCGAAATTTCCAAGTTCGTAATTTACAGAAGCACGGTTATTTAATGCCATTATGTTATTTGGATTAATTTCCAATACTTTACTGAGGTCTATGATCGCGTTATTCAAATCACCGTTTCCGAAATAAGCATTTCCACGAGTAAAGTAAGCGTCAGCAAATTCAGGATCTATATTACAAGCTTGAGTACAATCAGCTATAGCTAAATCGTATTTCTCCAAATTAATGAAGGCAATTGCACGACTGTGATAAGCAAGTGCAAAATCCGGATCTATTTCAATTGCCTGATTGTAATTAGCTATTGCACGGTAATAATCGCCATTAATGTATATAATGGAATTTCCACGGTTATTGTATGCTTTAGCATGATTTGGTTCTAATTCTATGGCCGTATCGTAGTCTGAAATGGCGGAAAGATAATCACCTGACTCGTGATATACAATTCCACGGTTGTAAAAAGCGCTAGCATTTTCCGCATCCAGTTCGATAGCTTCTGTGAATTTCGTGATAGCCGCTTCATAATTTCCACTGTCAGCAAATCGTTTTCCTGATTCTAAGCACTGTTCAAGAGAATCAGAGATATCTACACTATCTCTGTCACTCGAAGATTGAGTGCATGATGAAATCACGATGGAAGTTGCAGAGATTATGGAAACAATGAAAACAACTTTTAATATACGAAGCTTAAAATTTATAGCGCTTGCCATCATGGATACCTCCATTAATATCCACTATGTCTTTTTACGGAATTCTGATACACCGAAATCCTAAGTCATAATTTTGTACATCTGGAGAGTAGGGATAGCGCCATGCGCTACGGCAATTTTTTGTGAAATTAAACCCATCAGCACATGACCAACCCCTAATAACTCGCATTCCATCACCAGTCAGGTCATTCCTACCGTCATCCCAAACATAAGGATACCCTTCATAATCAGTTAGTGTCCACTCAAATACGTTACCGATCATATCGTATAAGCCCCAAGCATTAGGTTGCTTACTGCCAACTATATGAGTAGTATTACCTGAATTTTCACCCCACCATGCATAATCCCCTATCCGACTATCATCAGCACCCCAGTAAAAAGCCGTTTCACTGCCAGCACGGCAAGCATACTCCCAATGAGCTTCTGTAGGGAGCTGGTAATTATCCCCTGTCATATATGATATATTTTCACAGAACTCCACCGCATCATACCAGCTAATCATTTCAGCAGGATTATTATCTCCCTCAAAGGCGAACCAAAAATTACCCATTATTTCTTCATATTGAGCTTGAGTAACTTCGTATTTTCCTATCCAGAAACCCTCAATACTGACTTCAGTCTGAGGCCTTTCACTACTGCTTCCACCATCTTCAGAATCCGGACTACCCATCATAAAACTCCCGCCTGGAATCCAAACCATCCTCATTCTTACATTATTGCCTAAGTTCACAGAATATTCCTCAAAGTCAGGTTCCTGCGTTGATTCATGATCTATGTAATTCTGTTCATTACTAATTAATTCAGTATCAGACATGCTTGAATGTTTTACATTTTCGCTATCAATACTTTTTTCTGCATAATTACAGCCTGTGCTTATACATGTGGCTGCTATCAATAAGCCTGGTCCAATAATGGTATATAACAAGGAATTCATACGGAACCCTCCAAATTTTTATTCTGCATTTTATCATATTGGACCATTGAATAATACGTTTTTAGTGGAAGACAATGACAGCCTATAGCAAGGTAACGCGACTTCAATACGCATCTGGATTTTAATTTATCCTGTGGAGCGTTACCAAGATTCATTCATGGCGACGTGTAGTGCCCATAGGTAAGCAAACAACTGCCCCGGGCATTACCGGGAATTGCAGCTGTTTTTATCAGCCCGATGGGAAATCCATGAACCGCCCAATCTCACATTTCACTAATACAGATCGTATATCCTGAAGCCCTTGCTCGCCGCCATGTACAGGATGCCGTCTGCGACCTCCATGTTGTAAGGCGATATGTACGGGAACGGGTCGAACTTGTAGACCACATCCGGACTGTCG
>Ga0272441_10002075_pt1 | contig 41480 bp, 38 predicted proteins | sample SSMProp6N_FD_193582 | JGI IMG/M metagenome (GOLD analysis project Ga0272441, IMG submission 193582) | Marine sediment archaeal communities from Little Sippewissett salt marsh, Falmouth, MA, United States - SSM-Prop-6N | ecosystem: Environmental > Aquatic > Marine > Wetlands > Sediment ...
CTTCCCTTCCTCATCGCCGATCGGGACGTTGGGCATCCTCGCGTTGTCGAGGATGAAGATCAGCTCGCGGATGGGGATATCGGGCTCGACAGAGGTCAGGTCCTTGGTCATGATGTCTCGGACTTTCATTCCGCCTCCTCACAGCTTCCGGACCACGATGTTGCGCATCTCGTCGCGGATGCGTTCGACATCGCGGCAGATCTTGTCGTCGCTCTCCGCGCTGAGGATCCCCGCGGCCATGCCGAATTGGAGAGCCTCCTCGACGGGAGCGTCCTCCATCAGCTTGTAGATGAGTCCGCCGATGAGGGCATCGTCTGCGCCGACGAGGTTACGGAACTCGGTCGTCTTCACCCGGGCCTCGATCTCCCAGATAGCCTCGGGAGTGATGACGATGTCACCGGTGACGTCGTGAGATACGATGATCATGGTGACGCCGCACGCCATCATCCCCCGCCCCGCGGTGATAATCTGGTCCAACGTCTGCAGATCTGCCCCGTCGAGCGAAAGCTCGGCCCGCACGTCGGGCTTCACCAGATACGGGCACGCCGCGAGGGAGCGCGTCAGCGGCTCGCCGCTCGCGGTGACCACCACGCGCGCACCGGCTTCCTTGGCGATCATTGCCAGATCGCGGTAGATGTCAAGGCTCGCGCCGTCGGGGAGGCTCCCGCCGAGAACCACCCACGACGCCCGATGCACGATGCGCTTGTAGCGGCGCAGGAACCGATCCATCTCGATGTCGGTTACCCGAATCCCCGGCTCGTTGACCTTGATCGGAATGTGCTCGCGGTCGCGCTCGAGGATGGTTACGTTCGTCCTGGTCTCCTCCTGCGCCCACACGAAGTTCGTGGTCACGTTCTCATCCCGCAGCTCCCGAACCACGACGTGCCCCGTGTGTCCGCCGACCAATCCCATGGCCACGCTCTCCACGCCGAGGCGTGCGAGCATGATCGAGACATTGATGCCCTTCCCGCCTGCCGATGTGCTGCTGCGGTACGCGCGGGTGAGGAACGCCTCTTGGGTGACTTCGCCGATCTTCAGGCGATCCACCCAGTAGACTTTGTCGATGGCGGGGCTCAAGGTGACGGTGATGATCATGTCATCCCTCCACTGTCGTGGGCGCCGTGGCCCGGCCGCGGAGAGCAGAAGCGGAGGAGCTCTCCACGGACACGGCGACCATCTCGCCGCAGTCGAGGGTCTCGTTGACGATGACGGTGCGATGGTCCGCGGAGCGCCCGAACGATCCCCCGCTGCGCCCTCTTCCTTCCACGAGCATCTCCACTGTATCGCCTATCCTCTCCCGATTCATCTCCTCCGCAAGCGCGCGAGAGAGATCGAGGACGCGGTGCAATCGCTCGCGCTTCTCCTCGACGGGAACATCATCCGGCAGCTGCGCGCTGCGTGTGCCCGGACGCGGGGAGTACATCGCCACGAACGCTGCACCGAAGCGCGCCTCGGCCACCAGATCGAGGGTCGCCCGGACATCCTCCTCCCTCTCCCCGGGGAAGCCCACGATCAGGTCCGTTGTGACGTTCAGCGCGGGGATGGACGATCGCGCTCGGCGGACGATGTCGAGGAAGCGCTTGCGCGTGTAGCCACGGTTCATCGCACGAAGCACGCGATCGCTGCCGGACTGGCAGGCGAGATGGATGTGAGGGCACAGCGGCGCTCCTTCAGTGAGGGTATCCAGGAGTTCCTCGGTGATGTCGCGGGGATGGGAGGAGGTGAAGCGAACGCGCAGCGGTCCTTCGGCGGCGACGGAACGCAGGAGCGCGGCGAAGCTACCGAAGGCGGGCGTGTCGGTCCCATACGAGTCGACGTTCTGCCCGAGAAGAAGGATCTCCGGGAACCCTTCGTCGAGGGCGGCACGCACTTCGTCCAGGATGGTGTCCGGCGGCCGACTGCGCAGCGGGCCGCGGGCCTGCGGGACGACGCAGTACGAGCAGCGTGAGGAGCACCCTTCGGTGATCGTCACCATGGCGCGAACGCCGGGAGCGCGGCAATACGACGGCGTGTCCGTCTCCTGCGGCGGCGGGAGGTGGGACGGACGCTGCCCGGTGCGCGCGCGCTCAATCAGCCGCGGAAGCTCCGCGAAGCCGGAGGTACCGAAGAGGAAGTCCACGGACGGAAGGCGTTCGAGCAGCTCCACACCACGGACCTGGGGCATGCACCCTCCGAGGCCCACGAGCAGCGGCCTCTCCGCCCGGATTCCGGCCAACGCGCCGATCCGTCCGAGAACCTTGTCCTCCGCCTTCTGACGCACCATGCACGTGTTGAGAAGGACGATGTCCGCGTCGTCCACCGAGTCCACCGTTCGATAGCCGTGCTCCGCCAAGATGCCGGCCAGGCCCTCGGAGTGGTGGACGTTCATCTGACATCCCCATGTCTCTATCAGAACGCGCTTTCGCATACCCAGCGGACTATACGGAATCCCCTAGGAGCGGTCAAAGCAGCGCGTGGGATGCCGCGTCGCGTGGGCTCGAATGCGCTTCTCGTGGGAGCTGCTCGATGGATTCTGTATGATGCCAACGCCATGAGGATTCGCACCAGTGACCGCTATCTCGTCCGGGAGATGGTCGGGCCATTCCTCCTGTCGGTGTTCGGGCTCGTGCTGTTCATCATGCTCAGCCTGATCATCAACCTCTCCGAGCTGCTCGTCGACCGGGGTGTTTCACCGTTGACGCTCGCTCGGCTACTGGTGCTCAAGCTTCCCAGCCTCGTCGTTCTCGCCCTGCCCGTGAGCGGCCTGTTTGCCATGTTTCTTGGCTTGGGGCGGCTGACGCACGATCGCGAGATCATCGCTCTGGAGGCGGCAGGGATCTCGCTTCGTCGCGCCCTCGCACCGCTTCTGGTGGTAGCCCTTGCGGTGGCAGTTGTCGACTTCGCGCTCTACAACTGGGGCGTTCCGTCCTCGGAAAGCGCGTTCCAGCGGGCGTATCTGGGTGTGATCTATCGCCAAGGCGCACCGCGTCTGCAGTCCGACACGTTCTTCAAGGGACCGGAAGGGGAGGTTCTCTACGCCCGCCGTTACAACCGCGAGGACGGCTCTCTGTCCGAGGTTCTCGTCTACGATCACGTCGGGAAGCTGTTTCGCCTGCAGGACGCGGCGGTGACGATCATCTCAGCCGAGCGCGGGACGTGGCAGGGAGACGCATGGGAACTGGAGAACGGCCGCGTCTACGGTGTGGATCGCGAAGGGCATCTGGTGCACACGGCGACGTTCGAGGCGCTGACGATTCCGGTGCAGGCCACCGCTGCGCAGTTCTTCGTCGAGTCGCGGCAGCCCACGGAGATGGGCATCGCTGAGCTGCAGGAGAGAATCCGGACACTCACCTCTCGGGGGTTGTCGGCGGACGGGTTGATTCTGGAGTGCCACCGGAAGATTGCCATCCCGATGGCGACGCTGGTGTTCGTCCTCCTTGGGGGGGCGATGAGTCTCATCTTCGCCTGGCGCAGCCGAGCCGCGGGCATCGTTCTCAGTTTCCTGCTCATCGGCGCCTATCAGGGTGTGTTTCTGTGGATGGGAACGCTCGGCGAGCGGGGAATCCTGCCCCCTGCTCTGGCGGCCTGGCTCCCGAATCTGTCGTTTGCGATCGTCGGCGCAGCGCTGTTCGTCCGCTTGGATCGCCTCAGCTCGCGCGACCTGTTGCAGCGCCTGCGGCGGGCGATTCCGTTCCTCGGAACGCTCGCGGCGACGCTTCTTGTCGGAGTCACGGCAGCCTCGGAGGCTCCTCCGGTTACGGTGAACAGCGACACGCTCGAGATCTCCGCCGATGGCGATCATCTGCACGCCACAGGACATGTGCGGCTCGACTACGAAGACGTCACCGTGGCCGCGGCCGATGTGCAGCTGGATCGCCTGGAGGGGGAGCTGTGGTCGCTGACCGCAAGCGGGGAAGTGACTGCGCAGCTGGGCGAGGGTTTCACGTTTGTCGGTGACGTGATCGAGGCGCGGCTGGATGGCTCGGACGGGTTTCTTCGTACCCAGAACGTTGTATCCGAGGGGTTCCGTGGCCGTAGCCAGTTCGTGAATTCGGACGGAGAGCAGCACGTGTTGCTGTTCGAGGGACACCTTGGTCGCGTCCGATTCGATGACGATGGTGAGGCCGCCGAGATCGAGATCGAGGATGCGCGGCTGTCCACGTGCGACTGTTGTGGCGGGGCGTTCTCCGACCAACCGTATTCGATGGAGGCGAGACGAATGCGGCTGCTTCCGGATCGGCTCATCGTTGCCTATGACTTGAAGATCAGGGTCTACGGGGCGGGGGTCTTCTGGCTCCCGGTGTACGTGCAGCCTCTGGAGGACACGCTGGAAAGCCCGTTGTTCCCGGCGATTGGGCGCAGCGGCCTGCACGGGTGGTTCCTCAAGTGGAACGTCCCTTTCTTCGTCAATGAGCGCACCTACGGCGCGGTGCTGTTCGACATCTACAGCCGATTCCTCGAAGTCGGTGGGGGGCTGCTGCTGCACTACGGGCTGGGCCGGCATGAAGGAGTGGCAAGGATCTACACGTTTCCTGCGACCGTAGGCGACAGCGTGTTCGACGTGGAGCTGGCGCACGACATCGCTCTTGGGGAGGACTGGACCGTCGGCGGGGAGGCGGCTTTCGCCCGCCGGGGGGAGACGAGGGAGTTGGCGTACGCCATCGACGCCGACGGTCGTTCCGGAGCGTGGACAGTGACGTCGACGGCGCGTCGTGAACGAACGGAGACCGACGATCACGTGCGGTTCACCGAGCGTGCGCCGGAGCTCTCTCTGACGGGGGATCCGTGGGCGCGCGACGGGCTGACCGTGACTCCGCTCCTCTCCGGTGGGTGGTATCGTGAATGGGATGCCGGAGAGCAACGCCCGAGCGGGTTGTTTCGCGGTGTGGGTTCCGTCCGCCTTGCGCTGGATACGCTGGTGATCGACCGCCTGCGCCTGTCTCCCACGGCGACGTTCGAGATCAGCCGCTACCTGGCTGACGACACGTGGGACGGACGCACCGCGGCGACGGCGGGTCTTGTTGCAGACTGGCCGTTCGGGCGTTTGGAGTACGACTTGGTCCGTGTGTCCTCGACGAGTCCGCTGCTTCTCGATGCCCTCGATCCGCTCCACCGCATCACCTGGACGGTGTTCGCCGAGGGCGACAGGCGAGTGGAGTTGACCGGGGCCGTCGATCTGGACGCGGGAGCCGTGGAGCCGGTGCAAATCGAGGTGGTTTCTCCTGGTACGCACCGGTGGACGCTGCGCGGCGCGTACGACGTCGTGCACGGGTCTCCCGTGGACGTGGAGCTGGGGTACGTGTGGACGTCCACGGAAGGCGTCATCAGGATGGAGCTTCCGATTGACCTGGATCTCGGCGTGCTGGAGCCACTCGCGTGGAGCGTTCGCCGCGACGGCGATCGTGGCAGTTCGACGTTGGCAGGGGAGCTGGACCTGGTGACGGGGGCGTCGCAGCAGCTATCGGGCACGGTGCGGCTGGAGGACGGGGAGCGGTTCGTTCTCGACGCGCGGGTCGAGCTCACGCTGGATGCGTGGGAGATCGCTGGATCCTTGGAGTGGAGCTTCGCTGCCGGGTGGGGAGGCCTCGTCGGTGCGACGCTGCGCTCCGGCGCTGCCGCGGTGTTGGCGCCTCGGGCTGGGTTGTTCCGCGATCTGGAGGAGTGCCTGCGTATCGGTCTTGAACTGGAGTCTGGGCAGGTTTGGCTGTACGCCTCCGTGCTCGCCTTCCCAGGGGCGATTCTCCGCTACAGCCCGAACACTGCGGGTGTCGTTGTCGGACGCTGACGCGATGTGACCGGAGTGGACGAAGGGGCGGAAGCCTAACTCCCCTGCCGCGGTGGGATGATGCGGTCGATGAGTCCGTACTCCAGCGCCTCTGTAGCGGACATGTAGTAGTCACGGTCCGTGTCTTTGGCGATCCGCTTCGGCGTCTTCCCCGTGTGCGTGGCGTAGATGGCGATCAGGCGATCACGAAGGCGGAGCAGCTCTTCGGTCTGGATCTTGACGTCGGATGCCTGCCCTTGCGTGCCGCCGAACACCTGGTGGATAAGGATGCGCGAATTCGGCAGCGATGACCGCTTCCCGCTCGTCCCGGCGGCGAGGAGCAAAGCGCCCATGCTTGCTGCCTGTCCGACGCAGATGGTGGTCACGTCGCAGGAGACGAAGCGCATGGTGTCGTAGATGGCGAGGCCTGCCGTAACGGAGCCGCCCGGGGAGTTGATGTAGAGGTTGATCGGCTTGGCCGGGTCCTTCGCGGCGAGGAACAGCATCTGCGCGATGATGACGTTGGCGACTTCATCGTCGATGACGTGCCGCAGGAACACGATGCGATCCTCCAGCAAGCGGGAGTAGATGTCGTAGCTGCGCTCCGCGTGGCCGGTTCGGTCGATGACATAGGGAATCTGGCCGTTCATGATGCCTCCTTGTCGGCCACCGCATCTCCGTCGGTGGCGGTGGGCCGGCCTCCTTCTTGGGTTGGACGGGAAACGGTGGACCGGTCGGTATCCTGTGCCAGCTCTACCAGATTGACCTTCTGAAGCATCCCGTCAAGGGCGCGGTTCGCAGCGGTTGCGCGGCGGTAGGCCTCCCAACGGCCTTCGCCCTTGAGTTGGGCGATGGCACGCAGCGCGTTACCTCCGGAAGCCTCCGCTTCCGTGCGCGCGACCTCCTCCAGTTCGGCGTCATCGAGGTTCGTGTCGGCGACCTCGATCAGTCTGTCGATGAGCAGATCGTGTCGGACTCGATGTTCCACGGACTCGCGAACGCGCGCCTGCAGCGCATCGAGGCTGTTCCCTTCGTCGCTGAGGACGGATTCGAGTGACGTCGGCGGCGAGCGATCCGCGAGCTCGTCCCGCAGGCGAGCGATCTCCTCCTGCACGAGTTCCTCCGTCAGCGCATCGGGAAGTGGAATCGCCGTGCGCTTCAGAAGCTCCTCCACAAGCGCGGCTCGCCGCAGCTCCTCGATACGGCGATCCCGGCTCTGGGCCAGCCTGAGCTCGACGTACCCTCGCAGGGCCTCGAGCGAGTCCTGTCCCGCATCGTGTGCGAGATCGTCATCGATCGGGGGGAGCTGGGCTTCCGTGATGGCGAGGATGTGCAGGGCCTCGGCATTGGCGTCGGCGCTGCCCGTGTCGGAGGTGCGGATCGTGTCGCCCACGCATCGGCCGAGGAAGCGTTCTCCTAGGGTGTCTCCTTCCTCCACACGGATCTGCGCTTCCTGGCTTCCCCGTCGAACGCGGACGACATCCCCGTGGGCGACGGCTGCGTCCGCCGGCTTCTCCTTGAGGGTCGCGAATTGCCACTGGATCTGTTGCAGCGCGTCTTCCACGCTTGCGTCGGTAATGGGCGGAACCGCGGGGACTTCGAGCGTAATCCCGTCAACCGCTGGCGGTTTGATGTCGGGAAGCACGGGGACCGTGATGGCGAAAGCGTAGGATGTGCCCATCTCCCACGAACCCGGATGCAAGGAGACGGGCGCCACCGGGCGCAGCTCCAGCTCTCTGAGGGCCGCCGTGATCATGGCTTCGTGTAGGTCTGCGCGTGCCTCCGCCGCGAATTCGTCCGCGCTGTAGCGCGATTCGAGATACGCCCGAGGCACGTGACCCTTGCGGAAGCCTGGGACGTGCGCGCGGCGGGCGTAGCGCTCGTATACGGCTTCGACGGCGTTTCCCACGGACTGCGCCGGAACCTCGACACGGACCTCAATCGAAGTATCGTGCCGCGCAGTGATCTCAAACGTTGGCTCTGAGGAGCTCACGGGAACCCTTTCCAGATCGGCGGTTTGCGCCGCGGATTGTAGGTGAACCCGGGCGATGCGGCAAGGCGACGGGCGGTGGCAGGATCAGCCGCCGGATGCCACGATCCACGGGACGTACTCGCTCGCTGCGACGAGCCACCTCGCGCCGAGGAGGGAGCTCCACCCGTTCACCGCATAGGCGAACAGGCGGCCGAGCGATCCGAGGGCGAGCAGCGCGACGAGGATGAGGAAGCCGTAGCGCTCAATCGAGGCGAGGAAGCGTCTCCCTTCCGCGGGCAGGAAGTGGGCGAGGATCCGCGAACCGTCCAGCGGGGGGATGGGAATCAGATTCAGCATTGCCAACACAATGTTCCACACGATGAAGAAGTACAGCAGCGCGAGGAGGATTCGCAGCAGGTTGCCGCCGAGTGTCGAACTCAACAGGAGGTCGTTCGGCACCACGAGCAGCGCGGCGCGGACGAGCAGCGTCGTGGCCGATGCGAGGACGAGGTTGGTTGCGGGACCGGCAGCGGCCACGTACAGCATCCCCCGAAGCGGATTGCGGAAGTAGGACGGGTTGATCGGGACAGGTTTGGCGTACCCGAACAGGAACGATGTCCGCATCAGGATGAGGACGAGAGGGATAAGGACGGTGCCGAACAGATCTACGTGGACTAGAGGGTTGAGGCTCAAGCGTCCGCGCGATTTGGCCGTCGGATCCCCGAGGCGCCAGGCGATGTAGCCGTGGGCCACCTCGTGAAGAACGATGGCGGGAACGAGGGCGAGGAACTGGATGATTCGCGGGAAAATGGTGTCAGGAAGCACGCGCCCCCCCTCCTGCATCGATGGACACGGTGAGTGTATCCGCTTCGGTCAGTCGAACCAGCCCCGGCGGAGCGCCCTTGGGTTTGCGCACGTGACGCGCTTCGGCGACGTGGACCTGCGCTCGCGCCTCATTGCGTTTCTTGGAGTGGAGCACCGCCAAGCGCGCTGCCTCGTGCACGACGGTGCTGGGAATCGGCTGGCGGTCCTTGCGGTGGATGATGACATGGGCGCCCGCTGCACCCTCCACGTGAAGCCACAGATCGTGCGCCTTGGCGCGTCGAAGCAGGGCGTCGTTCTCGGCGGCGCTCCGGCCGACCTCGATGGTGTACCCGTCGAGGATCCTCGGGGCATTGGACACGGCACTGGGGCGCTGCGGCGCCCGTTCGGGCGCGGCGCGCTCGATCGCCGATGCGGGGGGGATCACGCCGGCGGCGAGATCCTCCAGCATGCGGTCGATCGCTTCGGCTGCGATATCCAAACGCCGGAGGCGGGCTTGCGCCTGCGGGAGGCCACGCTCGATCCTGCGGGCGCGCCGGTACAGCTGTTGTGCCTGTTCCATCGGGGGGATCGCCGGATCGAGATCGATGGACACGGTCCGGCCGTCCGCGGGGTCCTCGAGATCGACCCGTGCTGCGCCACGCGGGATCTCCCGCGCGTGGGTCATCAGCAGATCGGCGTGATGACGAGCTGCACGGCTATCCGCGGCGTCGATCCATCGCCGGATGCGATCCCTAGCCTCGCGGTTCGCTGCCCGAGCACGCTCTACGTGTCGGCGGGCGAGGCGCAGTTCCGCTTCCTCTCGTCGACGCTCGAGGGCGGCCTCCAAGGCGCGATCGAGCGCGTGGGAGAAGCTGTCTGTAGGCGGGGCGTCGCCCAAGGCGGACGAAAAGAACGCGACGCCGCGCTCCGGGTCGAATCGCGGTTCCGGCCGCATGGCGTCTGCGGCAAGACGACGGATCGCTTCCGCCAACTCGCGGGGGGTGTCCACGCGTTCCAGGAGCTGCGTTGCGGTCGCCATCCCCAGGCCGTCGACGTGACGCATGAGCTCCCGCGCGGGATCGGACGCGAGCAGCGCGGAGGCCAGCGGAACGTCGGTGATGTGTGCTGGATCCAGCTTGGGTTGGGATGTGACCGCCTGGTACGATGCGCCGATCTGAAGCCGCGTCCGGCTTCGCCACGATGCGAGGATCGTCCCCCCTTGCGCGAGGATCACGTTACCGTGAACGCCGACGAGCTCCGCGATGAGCTGCAGCGGCTCGCCGCCTCCTACGACATCGCGGGACGCGCACGAGAGCCTGACGATCCGATCCCATCCGTCCTGCCGGACCTCCGTGAGGCGTGCACCTCGAAGCCGCTTGCGAAGCAGCATCACGAACGGAGACGCACGATGGCTTGGGGGGAAACGGAGCTTCGTGAGGTGGAGTGCAGCGTGCCGCGGTGCCAGCAGTAGGCGGACCGTGGATCGGGATCGGGTCCGCAGGGAAAGGACGAACACCCCTCGCGTAGGCTCCTTGACCGCCTGTATCTGAGCGCCCTCGACGAGCGGGGCGATCTCGGAGAGCGCGGCAGCGATGGCCAATCCATCCATGGTGTGTCCCGTTGATGCGTGCGATTCCTACGACTATACTGCCCATTGTAACGCCGGCGTAGCTCAGTGGTAGAGCAACGGTTTCGTAAACCGTCGGTCGGAGGTTCGACTCCTCTCGCCGGCTCTTCTTGCTTAGGGACAGCGTTGTCGACTGGTCCCGGTCCGAACTGGCCATGTCAATGACCGCATAACTTCCACATCCTAGGTTGCTTTGGCGAGAGAGTCAACCGGGCCACGTCTCCTCGCTCACGATACGTCTTTCAATGCAAGCATGTTCACGCCTCAGGGTGGTGACGCTGACCGCAGTTCTATTGTCGGTAGTCCTCTCAATCGAGTAGATTGGCGCGCTAGTTCTTCGAGGAGGAGTGTGGCATGGATTTCGCAGACCAGCTAGCAGAGCTTGCGAGGCAGGCAGCAGCGAGAATGAAGAGCGTGAAGACGGAAGAGGCAACGAAGAACGGCCTTGTCATGCCGTTCATCCAGACGCTCGGATATGACGTCTTCAACCCTTCTGAGGTCGTCCCGGAGTTCACAGCTGACATCGGTGATCGCAAGGGCGAGAAGGTCGACTACGCAGTGATGAAGGATGGTAGACCCATCATGTTGTTCGAGTGCAAGCTGGTGGGAACTCAGTTGGACGCTCGCTGCGCAACGCAGCTGCAACGCTACTTCCATGGCGTTGCTGGCGTCAAGTTCGGGGTTCTGACGGATGGTCTCCGCTATCGCTTCTACTCGGACCTGGAGCGCCTGAACGTCCTCGATGCTAAGCCCTTCTTCGAGCTAGACCTACTGAAGCATGACGAGGGTGATGTCGAGGAACTCAAGCGTTTCACGAAGACTGTGTTCGATGAGGACGCCATACTCAGCACCGCCGGTGAGTTGATGTATACGCGAGAGATTGAGGCTCTCCTGCGGAGCGAGTTCGCATCGCCCTCCAGGGGTTTCGTTCAGCTGTTGGCGTCTAAGGTCTACGATGGGCGATTCACCAAGCGAGTCCATTCGCGTTTCACACCGATAGTCAGGCAGGGCTTTCGTTCCTTCATCAACGGACGGATCAACGAGACAATCGAGGCCGCCAAGACGATCCAGAGCGCGGAAGAGGCAGATGACCAGGACGGTGCGGATGACCAGGTCGATGCGAAAGGCGGCATCGTCACAACGACAGAGGAGATCCAGGGCTACTATATCGTCAAGGCAATCCTGAGCGGAACAGTGGATCTCGGCAGAGTCGCAATGAGGGACGTCCGGAGCTACTGCGGCATTCTGCTGGACGACAACAGCCGCAAGCCGATCTGCCGCCTTCGCTTCAACAACCCTCGCCGCAAGTATCTCGGGCTGTTCGACAGTGAGAAGAACGAGGATCGGGTCCCGCTCGAGAGCCTTGACCAGATCTACGAGCACGCCGCCAAGCTGCGCGCCACGGTAGCCCGCTACGATCGGCAGGACGCGCTGTAGCTTGCTCTCCGGCTGTCGATATCGGCGTTCTAGCTCGATGCTACCGCAAACGAGTGCTCCGTTCCGACCTGAGCATGGGATTGGAGCACTGGGAAACGCGTCACATCAAACCGGAACTCCGTTGCCTTTCGCCTCGTGTAGTTGTGCCCGCAGACGATCCGTAGATAGCCATCAAGCTGGGCCATCTGTCGATACCGCGTGACTTGCATCGGTGAGACGCCGATCAGTTCCGCAAGCTTCCCAACCGGAAGGAGGATCGGGCAGTCGCCCATGGAGACTTGAAGCCAACCGGCGATGCTGACGAACCTGGAATACCGCGACAAGCGCACGCGGTGTCCCTTAGCGCGCCAAGGCCGTAGCGGAAACCGCTCTGCCTTCTGGATCGCGTTCCCAAGTGGTGTCTCGCCGATGCGATAGCGGACTGCATGCCAGTTACAGATGAACTCAGTGTAGATCTCGTCGACGTCGAGGTAGGTCTCAAGGATGCCCCACCCTCCTCTCCTTTCGATTTCCGGCGAGACACGGTTCCAAAACACGGTATCTGCCTCAGCCTCCTCTGGAAAGCAAGATCTGATGGCCCGTGCGAAGGACCACAACTGCGTGTGGAAGATACCATCAGGGGTGTTGCTCTCCCGGCATTCATCCCTCAAATGAGCATCCAGTGCGAAGTCGATGATGTCCTCGATGGCGTTTGCATCATCGGACTTCGACCTCGGTGTATCTCGATGAATCTCCTGCATCTCTACTTCTCCTGGCAATCCTGGTTAACGTGAGATGCGCCACACGGCACACTCTCATCACGGAAAGGAGCGGCCCCAGGCTCTCGTCCCAGGGCCGCGCAACTGCTAGCGCAACTCGCTAAGCCGAAACAGGTGGAGCTGCTCATGCTGCGGTGTGAAGCGCCACTTCGCGCACTCAACACCGAAGATGTGCTCACCGTCCGGACCGCCAGGATCATCGAGGCACCACTCGACGAAATCCTCGAGGAGAATCTCATAGAGGCCCCAAGGAGCTACATAGCGCACAAGAACAACATCAGCATAGATGAGTTGAAGGAGAATACCTTTGTTGATAGTCCATGCATGCCACAGCCGGTAGACATGCTTCTGTAGGACCCGGCGGGTCCAGACAAGCAGATCACCTTGGGTGCTCAACCCACCGATCGGCCTACCGTTTGGGAGTCTGATTCTCTTGAGGTTGCTATGCCCTTGCCGACGTGCTACAGTGTTCTCTGCTAGTGTTTCGGTCCGAGTTACCGCTCGGACAGCCCCCAGCCCAGCAGTGGGCTGGGGTTCTGCTTTCAGCATCTGCATTAGTCTCTCTCCTCTCCTTCGAGGTCGAGTGCTCTCACGAGCGCCTTCGCTGACAAGCCGCGCGGTTTGGATTCCCCTCCTTCCCATCGCTGGATCGTCCGTGTTGATACGCCAACTCGCTGTGCAAGGTCCTGTTGAGTCAGGTTTGCGCGCCTGCGGAACCTTCTGATCTCTCTGCGGAATCTCATCATCTCACCCCCGACAAGACAAACGCCCCTCCCTTTTCGGGAGAGGCTATCAACTCCGGCTGCGCCGGTGCCTTCCTCTGGACCCTCAACCTATGCTTCTTCTCCACTCATATTACGACAGATGACGGCCAACGTCAACCCTCCTGAGCAAACGGGATTCAGACATTGGGGCGCTGCGGCAAGGTGATGTGCGTTACATTGTCTGCCGACGAGGGTGTCTATGGCGGCACGCTGCTGACCCAGTTAGGTTTGGGCGCCGGCACTAGTCTTGTGGTGAGATTACGCGGAGAGGTGATGAGCCGGTGCGCGGACACGGCACGATCAACCTGCGGACGCACCCTCACCGGGAGGGCACCAAGGCTTTCGCACACCCAACGGCACGCCGCTGGTATCCATGACTATCCAGCAGTGGTGGACAAGATCGAGAGGGGGTTGTCGTGACTGATGTGCTTGCGAGTCCCAAGGGCGATTTCGACGCTCGCGGTTCTGGTCAGATGGATCTTGCTACACGCAGGCAGCGGAGCTTCCGAAGAGTTGCCCTAGTGATCATTGGCGGTCTCCTGGTGGCGGGCATAGCGGTGGCCGTGCTTAGCGAACTGGTCGGATCGTCGATTGGTTCACAGGGGCAGGGCAACTGGCTGAACAAGGAAACTCGACAGAAGATTTTCTACGATATCATCGCTGTCCAGGATCAGAACTCGGGATCGAATGAATGGAACGAGAGCGTGAAGCGCGCAGCTGCAAATCACTACGGTGTGCCTGTCAGCACGATCAACAGCATCATCCGAGAAGGCGCGCTGGCAGGCTGGCTCCAGCCTGATCCATCATGATCGCACACCGGCCGGACAAGCGGTAGCCAAGCAGTCGGAGGTGACTCACCATGTCACAAGTGACTCAACAGGACGATCGTCGCCCCCCAGCCTCCACCACAGTCATTGGTCTGTGTTTGAGGGTAGTCGCTGGCGTGACCGTTCTCGGGGGGCTAGTTATCTGTGTGCAAGGGTGGGAGGAGAGCCCTGCCATCGGCATTGCGTCTCTAGTCTCAAGCTTAGTTGCAGCGCTGTTCGCGCTCGCATTCGCGGAGATCCTGGCCTACCTGAAGGGAATCTTCGCCAGCAATGCCAAAGGGAGTCGCATCTCTACGGAGGCACGCGCCGCAGGTGACCGCACAGAGCCTCGTAAGAACCCGGACGACGTATTCATGACGGTCCGGCCAGCATGCCCAATTGAGGTAGATGGAGAGGATCTGGAGTTGCGGGACTGGAAGACTAAGATGCGAGAGGGTATGTTTTAGGTGGTGTCCTCATACCTGCATCCTTTCTGTGCGACGAAATTGACCTGCCTCCCGCCATCCGCGGCAACGTTAACCTGCAACGTGATCCCCAGCTTCCGCACCTGAGCAAGCGCCTTGATCGCACTTAGGAACCGCCGATGCGCCCGATCGATGCAGCGCTGTCGGTATTCGCCCTCTGTGGATGAGTATCCGCGCCTCTGAGCAAGACTGCCCTCGAGCAGGTTCAGATGATGCCAGCACTGGACGATGCGCTCAGCAAGGAGCTCCTCTAGAGGCGAGGGATTGGGTCCCGCGAAGCGCTCTCGCATGGCCCGAAGCGTTCGCTGCTGACATTCTCGCAACCAGAGATTCTCACCTGCCGTTAGGTCGAGTAGCGCGAGTTCGGTCGCCCAAGCAAGATTCCCGATCTTCGCCACTGCGTCAGGCGCGCTGTCCAGCAGCTCAAGAAGCTGAGGAAGGACCTCCCTGTCACCCTTCTCCGCTCGTTTCAGGAGTTCGCTACGCGGGAGATCTACCTCAATCTTCGTTGGCTTGGTTGTGGTCACGTCTTCGCCTCCACGTGTTCCGATGCGGGCGCCAGTAGCCTCCGGCGATCATCGCCGCCCTGAGCAGGGTTTCGACGTTGGCGTATACGCGGGCGACGGATCTGTCGAGTTCCGAAAGATCCCTCCTCGTCTCCAGGTAGGTCTTCTGCCCTTCCTGTCGCTCAGCACGCCTCTGAGCGTCCTCAGCGGCTGCCAGCTCCCCCGCAAGCCCGGTGCCGACGTTTTCCCGCACCACCCGCCCGTTGACCTTCCTGGAGCGCGTGTAGTAGCGCCCGCGTCCGTTTCGCGACTCCCAACCCATTGTGTTACCTCAGTGGTGTTGCCCGGCTCCTCTGCCAAGCAGCCCCCATTGACGATCGTTCATTATACTCGCTGAACGACGGCGGGTCGTGCACCAACGTGACTCCGTGCAGTTTCTGGAGTGGCTGGGTTCTCTGAGGCCATCGCCGCGCGTGTGCACCATCCGGCTTGCAGCACCGGATGGTGACTTGTAGCCTGTTGGCAGGAGGGAATTGTGAACAAGCGGCAGTTGCTCCTCGTTCTGCTAACGATGTCCATCTTCTGCGCTGACTGGCAAGCAGCGGCTTCGGGGAATCCGCAAAGCATCTACCCGGATCGAGCGCTTGTGCTGTATCCCGGTTCATCTGATGTTCTTTGGGATCTCCGGCCCGAGTCCGATCCGGACTCTGCTGACTACATAGTCATCCCCTGGGACTTCGGATTCGACTTCGAGCAGCAAGCCGAAATCGTGCTTGAGTGGGTCGCTGCTGGCAGGGGTATGATCCTACACACGGTGCTTGCGAGCTGGCACTTCCCACAGCTCTTCGACGACTACATCTTCGATGATTCGGTCTGGCAAGACGCAGCCTACACATTGGTCGCGTCCGACATCCAGCATCCTGTCCTCGAGTGCGTCGAAGTCGTTATGCCCAGTCGAGGCCTGAGCCGTTACATGGCAAAGAAGCAGGCCAATCCAGTGGACATGGAATCAATCGAACGGCTCGATCCTGTGCCGCTTCTCGTAGACAAGAGCGGCAACGTCCTCGCTGCGGCATTCCGATACGGTCTCGGGAGGGTTGTCTTGGTGGGAACAGCAGACTTCGACGGGAGTGATCCGATCTCTAACGCCTTTCCCGATGGATGGGAGAGCGAGCGATTCCGCCGGAACCTCCGGTGCTGGCTTGCCACTGGCAGATCAGTGGCAGCGCCGTGCAGTTCGTCCGGTCCGCGAGATGCGCTTCATCTCACAAGTGGGGATACCGTCTACTGACACGTCCTGGACACACAGCTGGAGATTGAAACGCCATATGCCCGAATCTCGGTGCCAGTGGCATTGGTCTGGCGAGTCACCTTTGCTGATGGTCCAGGAGGGATTGACATCTTGGATCTCGTGACCGGGGACAGGCTCTCTGGGGAAATCGTGACGCCAGCAATCTCCCTTCGACTACCTCCTGGTAGCGTCATCCAGCTTGGCGTTGAGGAGCTATCCAGAATCGCCTTCTCATCGCCAGCTTGGCCTCAGGGGGCACCGGATCTCTTGCCGATCTACTGAAACAGCCGATCCACTGGGCTCGCCTTGGCGTGTGCCTCGCGCAGTCCGACGCCAGCAAGGTTGACATAGATCATCGTCGTCTTGATGTCCGAGTGGCCAAGGATGCGCTGCAGACTGAAAGGATCGCCTCCGTTCTTGACGTAGTGCGTTGCGAAGGTGTGACGCAGGATGTGCGGGGTGATGTGTGCGCTGCCGAGGCGAGCACGTGCAGCGATCCGTTCCACGATCCTCTCGACGTTGCGTAGGTCGAGCCTGGCCCCGTCCTTGGTGAGGAAAACCGGTGTCCCCTCGTGCCGGAATCCGCGGACCTCAAGCCAGCCTCGCATCGAACGTAGCAGGGCACGCCCCATGTAGACATGGCGCTCCTTTTCGCCCTTGCCGCTCCGTATACGGATCGTGAGGGTCTGCAGATCCACGTCTTCGAGGTCGAGGCGAATCAGCTCGGAGAGCCGGATGCCCGTGTCAAGGAACATCGTTAGGATTGCTGCATTGCGCTTCGAGTGCCAGGACGTGCCTTTCGCGGCTCTCAGGAGCCGCCGTGCCTGGTCGATCGAGATGATCTCGGGATAGGTCTTCGGCACCTTCGGGATCTCGACGCCTCGCATGGGGCTCTCGTCAACGATTCCTTCCCGCTCCACGAAGTTCGAGAAGACGCGAATCGCCCGCATCCGTATACGAATAGTGCCCCTCGCGACTCCGCGTCCGAGCATCTCGGAGATGAAGCCTCGCAGGATCTGATGCGTTGGAATCGGCGGACTCACTTCATTGACCGAGAGGTGTCTACGAAGGCACTGGAGAGCGTATGAGTAGGTCTCCAGCGTCCGATCTGCAAGCCCCTTACTCTTGCAGTAGATGAGGAAAGCTTCCGTCGCCTGGTCGAGGTTCATGGCGCACATGACCGCATAACTCCCCCTTTCGCGGTGGTGTTTCTGCGGTCTTGGAGTGTTGGCCATGACTCGTGAGAACCCCGTGTGGAACAGCGACTATACTGCCCATTGTAACGCCGGCGTAGCTCAGTGGTAGAGCAACGGTTTCGTAAACCGTCGGTCGGAGGTTCGACTCCTCTCGCCGGCTCTTCTTGCTTGATGGAGCCTCGCGAACCCGTATTGCCTGTACCTCCGTCCCGTTGTCAAGCGCCCGTCGTCGCCGCCCGCATCCCCTATCGTCGGGAGTTCGAATCCTCTTGGGTGTACCTGCTCGGTCTTGCCATGCCTCCATCCTCTCAGGGAATTCGGTCTCCGGCAATCCCGGGGCGGTTCATCTTACGTTTCGTGTAGATTGAGTAACCATGGGCTCTAGATCCATTCAAGCTCTCAGGGGAGGCAGCGCGCTTCAATGACCGCACGATCCGTAGAGAACCTCTTCGACAAGTACTATGCTGGAGACAAGGCTCGCCGGGGAGCCTTCGATGTGCTCGCATCCTGGCGAACGTGGGAGCGCGTCTTGTATCCGGGCAGCTTCATCCACGTCACTGCATCCTTCCTATTCCCATCGGTGACCTACGTGGACAACGACCGCAATGCGAAGCGGTTCTTCTTGCAGATGGATGAGGTGCGGGCATTGATCGAGAGGAACAAGATCTACGATGAAGCCCCGCAGTTGACGTTCCACGGCACGAGCTACGAAAGCAGCCTCGATGAACCTGAACGCAGCTTTGATTTGCTCCTCTCTCTCTACGCCGGGTTCATCTCCAAGCCCTGCAAGCGCTACCTAAAGCTGGGCGGCATTCTCGCTGTGAACAACAGCCACGGGGATGCCGGACTCGCATCCATCGATTCGGACTACCTGTTCATTGGTGCAATTCAGGGCCGTGGGGACCACCTGCGCGTCGTGCAAGAGAATCTAGATGGCTACTTCCAACCCAAGAAGGAGACGGATGTAACCGAGGAGCTTCTTCGGAAGCGTGGTCGAGGAGTCAGCTATACCAAGACCGCTCCCGTCTACCTGTTCGAGAGGGTTCGGTAGCGGCTCGTCTGATCGTACTCGCTGCCCGGATCCTTGCTTCTTCACCTGAGCTCAGTTCTGCTGCTAGACGTGGCTGTCAACACGATATGACGGTAGGCCAGTTCCTCGCCGCGCGAGTGCGCAACGCGAGATGGTGACGAGCAGCACCGCTCGGGTTTGGAGCCTGGTGGCCTCGAACCACGTCAACCGAGAAGCACTGCGACTGCCTCCCTCCTAGGCCACCGGACGGTTGCCTAGGGGGGGCGCACTGGAAACGGCCATCGAAACAGCTCTTTTGGACAGGTTCTGCAGCAGGTGTGGAACTTCTCGCGGAGCTGGGCCATCGGGCAACTCCCGAAGACGTGCTTCTCAAGAAGAGCCTGGGGGAATGAATGCGAAACGCGTTGGTGCATGGCTGTGGTGGTCTGTGTCTCGCGCTGGTGCTGTGCGCTAGAGAAGAACCATGATCAGTCCGCCAATCGCGTGCGCAACGATCGGCCACCAGACACCGTTCGTCTGCTTGGCCAGCAGACTCTGAACGCTGCCCAGGGCTGCCGCTCCGATGATCAATCCCCAGACGTTCTCATTGGCCGAGACTGCGCCGGGTGCGTAATGCCAGAGGGCGAAGGCCATCGTCGGCAGGACCATGCGAAGTGGAATGCTCTTGGGGAAGAGTTCCATGTACACGCCGCGCCAGAGAAGCTCCTCGAAGAAGCCGTTGCCGAATGCTGTGGAGACGTAGAGCAGGGTCATCCAGAGCGCGTGCTTCTCGTACCCCATACCAGGAACAAGGCGGTAGAGCGCCGCTCCGACAATGGGGATGAGTAGAAGAGCGAAACCCCAGCCATGAAGAGGCCGTGGGCGGATCAACGCCTTGATGCGACGCCAACCAATCAGGGTCAACGGAAGCATCGTGCACCAGGTGACCCAGTACGTGACGAGCCCGAGATACCATCCCACGAACGCGCTTCCTGTCGCAGAGACAAGGAGCTTGAAGACGACGTACATGAGGCCGATCAGTACTGGTGGAGCGAGGAGCGCAACTCGTTGCCTGGGATTCATGGTCCGCCTCGTGAGATTGCATGGTACGTGAAGTGTCTCGAAGCCGCACGCTGGCGCAATGGCGGGAACCTTTTCCCCTAGGGTGGTTTGGAGCCTGGTGGGCTGAATGCAGAGCGTGTTCGCTGGCCGCTTCGTGGTGATCTATCGCTCTCCTTCAATGCGACAGTCACGATGCTGCAGTCAAGAAGGCGCTCTGAGAGGCTGTGGGAGCCATGGCGTAGAGAACGGCCTGCGCAGCTTCCTGGTCGAAGATCAGCGGGAAGCTCGCGCTTGACGGTTGAAGGCGATTGTAGCTCCCAGAGACGTGATGGCTGGAACAGCAATGATCTTCACCCACTCGGGAACATCCAGCTCCCAGAGCTGAACAGCGAAGATCTCGCCTACAGAAGCGCCGAGGATAGCCGCGAGGCCGGCGAACGGGCACGTGACGCCGAACAGGCTACCGACGCATGCGACGGTAGCCCCAGCTACAAGAGGTGGGACAGCGAGCCCAAGTAGGACGTCCTTGGTGGGTGTCTCAGCGAATCGAGAGGTCTGAGATGGCTGCAGAGCTTCGGAAGTACGGTACAGAACTGCGTAGAAGGGTACCGCGGCAGCCAGCGTCCCCGCAGAGAACTCGATAGCGAACGATAGCGGCGACTGTGCAGCTGCGACTGGCACTCCAATCAGCACGAGGACCAACGTGGCGACCATAAGCGCATGCATCGTGGCACCTCCTTCGCCGCAACGGATGGACTCCACGAAGAGAGAATAGCGACGAGGAGAGAGATGGGCCAAACCCGAACGACGCCGTGGGCTCTGCGCCGACCGCCAGGAGTGAAGAATCGATCTTCGCACGGCTGCTGGCACAACGGCGAGAACCCCAGTTTGGAGCCTGGGGGACGGGATGGTTCACGCGGTCGTTGCCTACCGCGCGGCGAAAGCGCTGCCCGCATGTCGAGTGCCGGAAGGTTCGAAAAGCGTATCGGGATCTCACGATCAGAGATGTCCAGCTCCTTCGCGCCGGCCCCTCAGTCGTGCGTGTGTGCCGGCTCTTGGTTTGGGCCTGGCTCTTGGGGCAGGTCACTGCGACCCATCCGTTATCCGCTTCTCGGAGTGAAGATTCTCGTGTTGCCGACTGAAAAGCCTCGGACCCGAGTGTGAAGGTGCGCTCGCATGTTTGTTCCGTGGTCCCTCGGGATGATAGGTTGTCCGGTGTACAGCCCGAAGCACGAGGAGGCATGATCATGCGACGACTCGCACGAAGCCTGCTGGTCGCCGTGGCGTTGGCTATGGTGACGATGTACGCCACCCACGCTATCGAGTTGCCACGCCCTGTGGCGGTCCAACCGATCTCAGGGGCTACTGGGGTGTTCATCGAGCCCACCATCTTCATGATCGAACCGGACGCGCCGATACCTGACCACTGCAATTGGACAAAGGTTGATCTGCAGGTGAGTGTCGATCCAGACGACTGGAGCCATCCAGTCGCCGATCAGCAACACATCCCTTGGAGTGTTCCTTGGGAAGTGTGGGGGCTGAGTAAGAACACGCAGTACTACTGGCGTGCCCGTCTTCGTGGAGACTGCACAAGCGGCACGATCACAATCGTCGGAACCTCGGAATGGATGGCGCCCGTTCCCTTCACCACCGGATCGACCTGTATGTGCGGGCCACCATACAGCCCCACCTCTCCCCCTCCGCTCGGCGTGGAACACCTGGTCGTGCCGGAGACCCTGCCAATCGAACTGGACTATCGCTATGCCATGGGCGTAGGCCCTGCAGTGGACTACTTCGAGTACCAGATCGCGACAGACTGCCTCTTCGAGAATATCGTTCATGCGATTCGATCGGGCGGGACGCACGAGGTCAACCTCTCCGAGGGTGACGTCACGCCTGGACGTCGGTACTGGTGGCGAGTTCGCGCGATCTGTGCCTGCACGCAGCCCGTGTCAACGTCATACTGGAGCCAAGCAATACCGATGACCGTCGCTGGCCCCGGCCTTGCGCCAACAGGGAACGAATCACTGACCACGTGGGACCTGGCTACTTCGCCCAGTCATCCAGCCGGGATCGACGTGGATGACGGGATCGCGCTCTTTGTCGAAGCAACCGGAAACAAGGTTGGGCAGCTGGACGTCGTCACGAATGAGATCGTGGAGTGGTCAATCGGGGACCGTCCCATCGACATCATCAAGAGCGGATCGACGATCCAGTACACCGAGCGATTCGGAAACGCAATCGGGCGGCTGAACACGGCGACGAACACCAGGGAGTACCAGACGATTCCGACGCCTGGGGCGGGGCCCGGCAGCATCACGATGAGCAGTGTGTCGACGAGCCATGGGACTTGGATCACGTGCACCGATGTGGGGATGATCGTTCACTTGCGCGGTACTCCGGCTCTGCCCGCGGCGGCCGCAGCTCCGAGAACGGCAACGACGGTGTCTCCGTCGCTCCTGACAAGGATGAGCTTCACGCCGACAGAGACGATGGTAACCCCTGTCAGATCGACGCCGACCATCAGCGGTGTGGCCTATCTCAATCTCACGCCGAAGCCTGCCGGCCTCGTCACGGAGTACGTGATCCCCGCGTCTGCGGGGACGCCACGCGACATTGCCGCTGCGCCAGACGGTTCGCTCTGGATGACCACGCTGGACAGATCGCTGCTGCGCTTCGAACCAAGCTACGGCGTTCTCACTGTCATCCCGCTTCCGGTGGGGAGCATGTCCGTAGACATCGCGGTGGATTCCTCCGGGTTTGTCTGGTTCACTGAGGGGTGGGAGGACCGCATCGCCATGTTTCATCCCACCACAGGAGAGCTCTTCGAGTGGGATCTTGCACCGGGCAGCCAGCCACTGGGCATCGCCGTGCACTCGAATGGGACGGTGTGGTTCGCGGAACGCTCGGGAAACCGCATCGGCGGGCTCTTCCCGGCGAACATGGCCGGTAGCGCGAGCACGCCGTATCCAGCGAACCTCATCCGCGAGTACGCGTTGACGGGAGACGCTGCGCCCACGGGGCTTACGATTGACAAGACCCTGGGCCATATCTGGTTCACCGCGGAACGGACCCACCAGGTGGGACGCTTGATTGCGTGGTAAGCCGATCCCGGGGTGAACTGCCGCGGCGCGGGAGGGTTCCGAGTCTGCAGAACTCAGACTCATTCTATCAGGGCGTGGCATCTGACCTCTGCCGCCCACATCCAGCAGTGGCCGGCCGTTCTCGTGGGGGATGCCTACGTTTCGCTGGGCGCAGGGCACGCTACGGGCTAGACTTAGGGCGGCAGGTCGGTGCGGGGTGAGTTCTTGAAACGTCAGATCGTGACCGCACTCCTTCTCATTGCAGTGGTTGCCCTCGCGTGCAGGGCCGATGAGTCGCTGGTCATCGGGCAACTCACGTTGGTGCCTGCTTCGGCCGATGCGCCCTACGCGTACTGGTACTACGTTCCCGAGAGCGCCCTCTCGAGGGATGTTGTCGGCCTGGTCTGGCATGCGACGCCAGGCGGGTCGGAACCGCACGATCCGGTGTTGTGGGCAAGGTTCGATCTTCCGCGATTCCTCACATGCAGTGGGGGATGGGCGAAGCCGCGAGTGAATCTCCCTGAAATGCATGGCTTCGTCCTCTTCTCCATTGCGATTCCGGAGCCCGAGCCTGCGTTCTACACGAGCCAGCCCGGCATCGCTCTGGGGTCACCCGTTGCGCTGAGCTCCCTGACGACCTTCGACGCTGCGGCTGTCTCGGGGATATTCATCGACCCCGACTTGCAGGCGATTACGTCCATTGAGGACCTGAAACGACGGCTGACGGAAGCGGGAATCGCCTTCGATCCGCGGCTCTTTCTCACGGGGGTCTACAGCGGCGCGGAGTGGGCACACCGGTTCACCGTCCTGCACCCTGCCTCGATTCGAGCAGCGGCGCCAGTCTGCGGGAACATGTATACGATGCCTTTCGAAATGCTGGATGCCGACCCGCTGCCTTGGCCTCTAGGGCTCTCGGACTTCGAGGCCCTTGGTCGAGGGGAACTTGACGTTGAGTCCCTCGAGAACACCCCGTACTACGTGACGATCTCGAGCCACGAGAGAGTCTGGTACAACGAGATGACGCCTGAGGAGCAGGGGATCGAGCAGTCGTTTCTTGATCGCTACGTCCTGCACTTCGGCTCGATCCCGCCAGAGCGGGCAGCGTCCTTCGCCACCGCTTGGGAGGCATCCGGGTACAGCTTTGTGGCAGCCTGGTCGGAAGAGGGTCACGGGTGGATCGATGCCGTGCGGTTCCGCGTGTTCGAGTTCTTCGCCGGGTTCGCATTGGCGGCGGCGCCGTAGCCGGTGCTCCAGCCCATCCGTCCTGGCCTGCCGAGGCTGACCTTGGTACGTCATCCGGGAGGCTCCAGGTGCGGTGACGTCAGATGTACCATCCGCCGCCGCACCTAGCGTGTCGCGTTTCAGACTACTGCTCACAGGCCGTGGGCTGACGGGACAAGGAGAAGGAGGGTGAACCTCACCGCCTCCCAGCCCGGTTCCGTGCTTCTCGCTGCTAGGGGCCTGCGGCTGCTCTACGTTCTGGGCCTTCATCCTGCGCTTTCAGTGGGCTCGGCGTTGACTGCATCGATCGCCCGAGAGCGGTACGCTGTTTTTCGACGCGATCGCGATGGGAGGAATCGCCATGAGATCCACGACTCGTCCACTCCTGAGGCTCGTCCTTCTCGTCTCGCTGTTGACCGCTCTCGGTCTCCCGATCCCAGCCGGTGCGACGGATGCCGCTTCGGTTCAGGATACGCTGGAGAGCCTGCGTGGCCTCCCCATCGACGATCTCTTCGAGGGAAGCTTTCGAGCCCTCTTGCTTCGCGATCCGGAGACGATCACGTGGCTCGGCCTCGCGGAGTTCCTCGGCGTTCGCAACAACCGGCTGACGGACATCTCCATCACCTACGAGCAGGAGACGATGGCGCTCAAGGCGGGGATCCTCGAGATCCTTCGAGCGTACGATCGGGACGGGCTATCGCAGCCGACGAAGACGTACTACGATGTGTACGCTTGGTATCTGGACATCTTGTACGGAGGCACCCCTACCGCTTCCACGACTACCCGCTGAACGGCTTCCTCAGCTTCGATGCGTCCGGTGCGATAGACGCTCTGCTGACATCGATTCATCCGCTGCTCGATCGGGAAGACGTAGAGGACTACCTCGCCCGGCTCACACAGCTACCCGGCACGTTCTCGCAGTTGATCGATGGCGTCCGCTACCGCGTCGAGCTCGGGATCGAGACGCCGGGCTACATCCCTCGGACCGCGAGGACGAAGATCGAGACAATGCTTGGCGTGCAGGTCTCTATGGTGCGCGACCCATCCCGCATCTCGGGAAGCCGCAGCCCGACGTACCGATCGTTCGAGGCGAGGCTGGAGGAGATCGCCGAGCTCACGCGTGCGGAGAAGGACGCCTACCTCGAGGAGGCCGAAAGGCTCTTCACCGAGGGGTACGCGGTCCCGCTGTGGGAGGTCCGCGAGCTGCTCAATGAACTTCTCGAGGACGCGCCGGCAGAAGGTAGGGCAACGACGTTCCCCGACGGAGCGGCGTTCTACGCGCATGCGCTGCGTAGTGAGACCACAACCGATCTCACGGCTTCCGACGTGCATGCGCTCGGCCTACTGGAGGCAGGGAGGATCATCGAGGAGATGCGCGCGCAGTTCGCCGAGCTCGGCTACGCTGACGCCGCGGACGCCCCGCTCGGCGAACCGCGATCTCGTGCCGCGAGCGCCGAGAGAACGCCCTACGCGATGGACACCGAGACCGGCAGGGCGGGGCTCCTCGCGTACGTTGAGGCGCTGCACCAGGAGACGTTGGCCATCTGCGAGCCACACTTCAATCTCTGGCCTTCACAGCGCGTGGTCTTCGATTTCGGCCCGCCCGACGCAACGGTCAACTACTACAGCGCGCCCGCGTAAGACGGCTCCCGCCCCGGTGTCTACTCCATCGCCAGCTCGGGGACGTGGGCGCAGTCGGACATGACAGTCGTGTTCCACCACGAGGCGATTCCGGGACACCACGTGCAGCTCACGCTCGCGATGGAGCAGGAGATGCCGCTGCTCATGCGCTTCGTCAGCTTCAATGGGCTGGTCGAAGGGTGGGCCCTGTACTGCGAGCGCCTCATGTACGACCTCGGGATGTACGAAGGCAAACCGCTGGACAACCTCGCCCGGCTCGATCTCGAGCTGATGCGCGCCGCGCGCCTGGTCATCGATACAGGGATCCATGCCTACGGCTGGACCCGCAGTGAGGCGGCAGCCCATGTTGAGGACCTGCGCGGCTGGCCCCGGGGAAGCTTCGTCGGGACGATCGACCGCTACGTGATCCTTCCTGGACAGGGATCGAGCTACATGGTGGGCAAGTTGGTGATCGAGTCGCTACGGGACCAAGCGCACGAGGCGCTTGCGGACGCGTTCGATCTCGCTTCGTTCCACGATGTCGTGCTCGGAACCGGTGGCATCCCGCTGGAGATCCTCGAAGCCCTCGTCGGCCAGTACATCGCCGACGCGTCCGCGCATTGAGCGCTGGGGCAGAAGCGTTTCCACGAAGGACACAACGAAGGGGGGTGGTGCCGGCTGCATGTGATACACATCACCCTCGGGGTTGAATCCGAGATCCCTTCGTGATCGTCTCAGGTCCGGCACTCCCGGCTGAGCACGTCGTCGACCACCGAGGCCCGCTGTCTGCCGGAGCGACCTTCGCGGACGCAGGAAGGCGGAAACCCGATGGGACGCTACGCTGGGAGCGCCCTCCGTAGGACCTTCACGACGATCCCGGAGGCCGTCGGATCGAGGCAGCGAACGTACTCCGTCGTCACCCCATCGGGATCGATCTCCTTCTCGTACGGCGTTCCGGCATAGCGCCAGGGCAACGAGCCGCCGTGCTCGAGCGCGCGGATGACGCCGGTCAGGCTGTCGACAAGCCACGGGCAGAGCTTCCCGAGATCCTCGGGATAGCGGAACCTCTGGCCGACCTGGTACGCCTGCTTGTCTCCCACCCCGCACATCCAAGCGCAGATGCCTTCCTTGGCGAGGTCGGGACGCGGGGCCTCGTCACGCAACACAACGCCTTTGCCCTCGTAGATCTCAAGCTCGATCTCATACGCTCTCAATGCCATCTCCTTTCGCCCTCTGCACGTCAGACATGATAAGCGAAGCAGCTAGCCGCACCGATGCAACGGCGGACGTCCGGATGCCCGGCTCCTCAGGGTCATCTGACCCGATCCAGTGCAAGAGGGATGTCGCAGCCTGGGGTCTGCGCCACCGGGCTCACAAGAGCGGCGCTCATGCGTCCTCAATCCACAGGACATGGCCTTCCAGGGGGTCTGGACCATGACATCGTGGAACCGCCGATCGGCCGTGACGAGGGGGCAATCCCCGTCGACTGCCGCGGCGACGTAGAGGGCGTCGTAGACCGTGCAGGAAAAGCGGTACGGGATCTCCAGCGCTTCTTGTCCGCTCAGCCCGGGACCTGCAGACAGTGATGTGAAACGCGACAGACTAGGTCATCGGGCGTGAGGAGAACAACGCCGCGTACTCGGTCACGACGTCGTCCGAGAATCGGCGAATCCCTTCGGCGGTTTTGGGATGGCGAACGATCTCCAGAAGGACAGCGAACGGGATGGTGGCAATCTGCGCCCCCGACAGCGCCGCCGCCCGGACGTGGCCCGCGTGCCGCACGCTTGCCGCGATCACCTCGCAGGGCAGGGCATACGTTCGGAGAATCCGCACCGTTTGCTCGACGAGCACGCATCCCGGCGAGACGGTCAGCACCTCCTGTTCCGCCCTCTCCAACTGCTCCGCTTCGTAGTCATCAACACGCCCCATGAACGGGCTGACGTACCGCGCCCCTGCCTTGGCACAGAGCAGCGCCTGCTCGGGCGTCATCACCAGGGTGGCGTTGACGGGAATCCCCCGCTCCGACAGCGTGGAGATCGCCCTCAGCCCGTCGAAGTCCCGCCGATCGTCCTCACCGGTGCTCGTGTTGGCCGGGATCTTGATCACGACGTTCTCCGCCACGGGGTTGAACCTCTTGTAGAGGATGGTCGCCTCCTCCACCATGGTCGCGCCATCGAGGCTGGCGACCTCCAGGCTCACCGGGCCGGGAACGAGGCGGCAGATCTCCTCGATGTGGGCTTCCATCTCTACCGGCTCTCCCGCCAGCGCCTCCACGGCACGCCGGATCAACGTCGGATTCGTGGTCAGCCCGTCCACGATCCCCCACGTACAGGCTTCGCGGATTTCCTTCAGGTCTGCGGTATCGATGAAGATCTTCACTGCGTACCTTCCGTTGGTTGACGCACCAGCCGTCCGCGGCCGTTCCACTTCCCGAGTTAGTCTAGTCGACCCCCTCCTGCCAAGGCCAATCCCGAAACCAAAGAGCGACCTACTTCAGGGTTGACATCTGGCGCCGTATCAGTGCCTTCACGATGCTGCGCGCGAGGAGGGATCCCTGTGACAGGAGTATCTGTGACACGCAACGACAAGGCCGATGAATGCCGCGCAACCCCTCCGTGCACGCACGTCAGTGCGCGCAAGCAGCTTGGGACAGGTGCAGGGCAGACGCCATCGCCGCCCGGCCCCCCAAGACACGCTAGGAGGCGCTTCCGCGGCACCGGCCGTTGCCGCTACCATCCCCTCCACAGTCTCCACCGAGGCCCTTGCCTCCCTCACCACCGTTGCCTCGAAGACTCTTCTGGCAGCCCTCACCCGTAGCACATTCCTCTTGATTGTGCAGGCACGTGCCGTCGAGCTCTTCACAGGCGCCGTCGCAGGTCCCTTCGCCGAGACAGTCCTCGCCGCCGGCCGCAGCAAGGCAGGTCCCCTGAACTGCTGAGGACTCGCGTTCGATTCCGTTCACCGCAAACACGGCTGCTCCGGCGGCCACGAGCGCCGCAAGTGCGATTCCAACGATCCAGTTTGTCACTTCTCTCACCACATCCTTCGTAGAAGTTGTCGAATCATGCACGCTTGTCGTGAAGGGTTCTCGACGGCCGTGTGAAGGAAGTGTGGTGGCCACGTGATCTCCCTCCCCGCCGCAGTGCTCTCTAGGCCCCCCACCCAGCACCAGGATGTGGATCGAGGAGCACCCGATGGATCAAGGCCCGGCATCCCGAACCGACATTACCCATGAGCCTGCCCCATGTTCAGCTTGCTGCCCTCTGCGAGCGTTCCAGCGGATACCGTTCCGCGTGCGCCGTATGCGCCGAGGCGCCCCCGTGGCCGAAATCCGCACCTTCACTACACGGGAATGCTCGGGCTTGCACCTGTCAGCCACCGGCCTTGACCCTCTGCCGACGTCGAGGCAATTCGTCAGGGTGCACGGGCAGGCGGTTCTGTCGCTCGAGGCGGCTTGTCGTCGGGCGGATGTTCCCCTCCGCGGAGCGGCCGGTGTTCCCGACCAGCAGCAAGCCGGATGGTTGGCCAATCGTCAGGCGGTCAGCAGCGCTATGCCGCCTTCCATTTGGCTTCCGCGTGCTTCCCCCGATAGAGGGAGAGCAGATCCTCCGTGGTGGAGTAGATCTTCTGCCCGGCCGGATCGCCGTGGCGCTCGGCGAGCTCAGCAGGCGGCGTATGGAGGAGAAGCTGTAGACCCAAGACATCGTCCTCCTCAAACCGTCGGATCAGGGTTTCGATCGGGTCGGTCTTCAGGTTCCCGAGCCGCCACCAGGGCTCGAGTGTGCCGAGGTTGGAGAAGACGTCCCAGTTGCCTCGAACGAACAGCCAGAGCGCTTCCGGAAGCAGCTCCTCGCTCACAGGGACGCGATCGCCCCGCAGGATGCGATCGTAGAGCGTGGCTTCGCTCTCCCACAGGATGTCCTTCGCGAAGTGCCGGCGCGACGGTCCAAGAATGGCTTCCGGCAGATTGGCGACCTGACTGACCGTCGGCCTCAACTCTTCGATGGCCCGCGCCTCATGGTCCGGTCCAGGGGGGTGGAGGAAGATCTCAAACTCCCCGCCGAGCTTGTGCACGCGCTTCCGAAGCTGAAGCCGCTCCACGAGATCGAGCATCGCGCCAAGCTCCGGGAGAAGCTTCGTCGTCAGGAACAGCTGCCAGCGAGGCCTCATTCCCACGTCCAGCAGACGCTCCGTGGCCGCGAGCGCGTCGTCAAACGCCCCCTTCCGGCGATAGAACCAGTCGGTGGTCTCGCGCATCCCGAACAACGAGATCTGGCAGCCGTCCGGACCAACGGACCTTGCCCAATCGGCATAGCCCGCATCCCGCGCCAGACGCCACACACTGAGCAGCTCGTACCGGCTCGGCTTCCCATCGCTCAGCTCGGATTCCAGGTCGTAGAGCTGCCTGTAGTCGTCGGCGTAGTCCGGCTCGCGGAACCACGTGGCGACCGAGAGCTTCGTGATGGGGCTGTCCGCGTTCTCGATGAAATCGCGAAACTGCAGTGCAGCCCATCGAACATCCTCCGTCGAGAGCCGGTGGTCGTCGGCTGGCCCAAGGTAGCAGTGCCGACAGCGGTTGGGGCAGCCGCACATGTCAAGCGCCACCCGGATCCGATCCCCGGCAATCCCCGGCATCAGCGCCCCACCCCCTCACCACCACCGGTGCAGCACATCCTCAGGCCGAATCCCCTCACCGGCACCTCGCCCCTGCTCTCACGGTCTCCGATCCACCGGATCCCGATGGCTCCACGGACGTGCGTTTCAACGCCTTGACCAGACACACACCTCAGACGGCCAGCAACTCTCATTCGCATACGGTATGGACGTACTCCTCCATATCCGGTCCCCACGTCTCCACGAAGGCGTCGCCCTCTTCCGGGCCGTACTGGGCGGCGGGGGTCGAGAGCGAGTACACCGGCGTGCCGTCCGCCCAGTACAGGTGGACCCGGCTGCGTGGGAAGGACGGTGCGCCTGGTGCTGACTCCCCGTTGGCAATGATCGTCGTGATCCCGTACGGCAGACAAGCATCGAGCAGATCGGGGCAGTCGTAGACGGAGAGCTCGATGCCCGCAAGGAGCTCGGAGAGGATTAGCGCCCACACCCCGGATCCGATCGCGCCAAGGGGCGTCCCCGTGGTCAGTGCATGCTCGATCAGCGCGGTGGCGTCCCGAGTGAACTCGGGCACAGGGATTCCCCACGAGAGCGGAAGGTACCACTCGACGTACCAGCCGTAGCCGAGGAAGTGCACCCCGTCGTAGCCGTCCGCAACATCCGCTAGTGGCAGGAACGCGACATCGAAGGCGAGCTCGCCGAGCGCCGCTCGCGCCCCAGCCGCCCCGTTGGGCGTCGCGACGAACACCTCGCATCCTCCGTCGAGGAAGCGCTTCGATACGTAGTGCAGCTCCTCGGGATGGAACAGCGTGGGGAGCACCAGAAGGTGGCTCGATGTGTCGCCGACCTCGGGTTCCGCAGCGTACTGGGGAGGACGATCCCCGGCGCCAAATCCGAGTCCGAAGATCGTGTACGGCTGGAACAGCGTCGGGTCCACCCAATCCACCTGGACACGGTTCGTCTCCCGAAGAAGCTCCACGTCGTCGATGACGAACATGAACTCGTAGCCGTCGAGGTCGGGATCGTCGTCGAGTGCGCTGAGTTCGCGGCGCGATCCCGCCGGCAGTTCAACACCGTTGAGAAGGAGCTTGAGCTGGTCCGCCAGATCCAGGTCGAAATCCGGCTCGACGAGAAGCCGAACGAAGGGTCCACTCGTCCATGCCGACTGCGCGTCAAGGAGGAACTCCGGACCGAGTTGCCACGTCTGAACGTCCGTATGCGTGGCCGCCGGACCGGGTGGAACCGTCACCTGCGCGGAGAGCGTGACCGCGAACTTCAGCGCCTCGGAGGTTTGCTCCCGGTTCCCGTGCCCTCCCATCCAGAGGATCAGCTGCTCGCCGTCGTTCATCACGGGCTTCAGCGCTCGAATCGCATCGAACAACGCCCGTCGCGATCCCCTGCCGGTGACGTAGGACGGGGGAAAGGTGCCGTCGTAGCGCTTGAAACCTGGACCGAAGCCGGCGAGGACCGTGATGTTCTGCCAAGGCACGTTGTGGTTGTGCCGGAGCGCGTGGTACGCCCTGTCGAGGTCGTTCCAGTTCGCCACCTCAGCATCGCCGAGGAATAGGATGGCGTGGACGCTGTCGGCCTTTGTGCCGTCCGTCTTGCTCCCGATCCTCACGTCCCCTCCCGCTCCGAGGAAGAAGCCCTGCGGCATCTCGCTTCCCGGAGCGACAACCTCGAAGTCATCCCAGGTGACCCCGGTTCGCGCGAGGTCGTTTTCGGTGGCGGCGGCCAGCATCTGGGACGCCGTCGGTGCGGAGGAACCAGTTTGCACCAGCTGATCCGCCAGGGCGTGGCCGAAGAAGGTCACCGGCCGATCGATACCGACCGCCAGGGTCTCGTCGAACGGCGTGAAGGAACCCCACAAGCAGTGAGCCTTTCCATCGTGTTCCGTCGCCGCCATCAGCGCGACATCGCCCTTCGCGGCGAGGCTCGTCACAAGGTCGTCGAGCATGCCGCCGCTGTGGCAGTGGATGAACACGCACAGCATGTTGGCGAAGCCGGCGTCCACAACCCACATCGACAGCATATTGGCGAGCTCCATGTCGTAGATCGGATCCCCGACCGAATCGAGGATGTAGCTCGACTGCCCGTCCGGCTGCACGTCGAACGCAGGCGTTGGCGCTACGGCCGCTGCGCCGAGCAGGAGCACGAGGCCAAGCACAGTCAGCAGCACCACAGATCTGTGAAGCGGCGTTGCCATCCCCATCGCCTCCCTCGGGATGCCCGCTGGGTTCACGGGCTGCCCTGTGACCATAGGCAGAAGGCTACACCCTCAGCAAACGGGCTCCGGGTCGAAGGGTGTGGCGCGTCAGCCCGTCAACGGGAGGGAGCTGCTCAACAGAGCATCAACGACTCTCCCGGCTTCGTCGCCCGATGCCCCGCACACCGTTCCAGCATCAGACGCTCTGGCCTCCGCCGGTTCGGTCGCGTCGAGGGCATCTCGAGGTGGGGGATGGACGATCATAGAGAGGTCAACAGAAGGCACTTCTGGCACGTTCGCTGTCTCAGCGCCGAGGAACCCGAGGACATCCATATGGAGCTGTGGCTGATCCACCGCGGCTCGGCGTTCAGCCGAGGTCCACCTCGAAGCGGCATTCGCTGTCGCCGGCGATCACGGTGGAGCACCTCGTCACTCGCACCGGGCGACCGAGCGCCCCCTCGAAGATCTCCTTCACCCATCCAACGGAGCAGTTGCAGTACACATCGGGGATCTCGTCAACGGGAACTCCGCGGATCTGCTCGCAGTAGCACTGCGGGTAGACAACGTACACCTTGCCGTCGCTCAACTCGAGCGCGTCAAACACCTCCCCCAGGTCCGCGAGGAAGCCTTCGAGGCTTCCCGTGCGTTCATAGATCTCTCGCGCTTTCCGCACCAGGTTCTCCGGCGCGCAGCGCCGGCCGCACGCCTCGAGCGTCCGGGCACACGTCTCCGGATCGGTGTGTTCGTCAAGCGCTCGGACGACGTCTGGAATCCACTTCTTCGGGTCACTCACTTTCCCCCCCGATGTCCGTCGTCGACGCCGCGCAGGCACTGCGGCAAGAGAGCTGCAGGAGCCTGGCACTGTGCAGCCAACAGCGCCGCCCGCACGGTGCCCCCCTCCCCCGAAGCCGATCCGCATCTGACGGACCGTGCTTGGCTCCGGATCGCAGAATCTGTCCGAAGCGCTAGTAGTAGAACGTGGAGATGTTGTCGATCTCCAGAGCGCCGCACCCTCGTCCGTAGTACTCGACGGCGACGATGATGGCGCTGTCCACCATCAGCACGTCGGCAAAGCCCCACGCGTACTTCCCGCTGGCGATGTAGTCCGGGAGATAGATGAAGAACCCTTCGTACGGATCGAAGACGAAGTCCTCTTCGTAGAGGATTTCCCCGCTCTGCTTGTGCACGATCACTCGGCTGACGGTCGTGAACGGCCAGGGGTTGAGGAGGATGAGCGTCGTCTCCGCATCGCCGACCAGTGTGTAGTACGCACCCAACCAGTAGTCCAAGCCGGGCACGATGTCCGGCGCCTCTTCGTAGACGTTGTCGATCGTGACCAGCTGACCGCCCTGGTAATACTCCAGGCCGAAGACCAAGCGGGTGTCGCTCTCCACAACCACCACGCCCCAGTTACCGCCGGCGACCTCGTCGCTGACCGTGTAGTACGACGACATCAGTGGTGTAAGGTCGAAGCCCTCGAACCACAACAGATCGCCCCACGCATCGTGCGCCTCGATCGAGCACGACGCGTAGACGTCCTCCGTGTTCATCACATTGATCTCCAGGTCACGCCCGCTCGTCACATTGTAGTAGAACGCGTAGGTGTACTGCGCACTCACCGCCAGTCCGATCGCGAGAAGCACGGCAGCGGCAACACTCATCACTCGCATGACGCCTCCTTCCGGTGTCGCCGCAGTCTAGCACGGGCCGAGGTCACGAGAGAAGCCGGATCGGCGACCACACAAACAGGCTCTGATCCGGCACGCGGCGGCGCGCACCGCAGGAGGTGTAGAGGCCGACCGCTGCAGCGTTATCCTCATCGGCGAGAACCCACATCGATCCGGCTTCCCGCGCCCTCGCCTCCTCCACCAGGCACATCACGAGCGCCCGCCCGATTCCCTGCCGACGATGACCCGAAGCGACCATGACTTCGTAGAGGAGGATCATCGCCGACCCTCCGTCGACTCGCGGCAAGTCGTAGGCGACGGCGTACCCCGCGGGCTCATCGTCTACAGCGACAGCGACAGCGAATAGCGCTTCCCGCGCACCGAGGAAGCGCTCCATGTCTCGGAGCGTTGCGTCTCCTTGCCGTTCCCCTGGCGGTTTGATCTGTTGGATCGCGCGCGCCGCCAGTTCGGCGTCGTCACTGCGTAGCAGCCGCACATGCACACCTGCCTCCGTTCTCCGCCCCACCGGAGTCTAGCGGCCACCCACCCGAACAGGGAAGCCAGGGTTGCACTGGTCCCGGCGATCCGCTACAAGGGCAGGTCATGGATCGTATCGCCGTACTGACCAGTGGAGGGGATGCGCCGGGGATGAACGCAGCGACCCGCGCCGTGACACGGACCGCCATCTCCCAGGGATGCGAGGTACTCGGCGTCCAGCGCGGCTTCCGCGGACTGGTCGACGACGACTTCGTTTCCCTCGGCGTGCGCGATGTCGGGGGCATCATCCAACACGGCGGGACCGTCCTCGGCACGTCGCGTTGTCCCGAATTCACCACGCAGCCCGGTCGCGAACGGGCGCTGGCCAACCTCGGAGGCCGTCGCATTCAGGGTCTGGTCGTCATCGGCGGCAACGGTTCGCAGTGTGGCTCCCACGCGCTATCCGAGATGGGATTCCCTGTCGTCGGTGTTGCATCGACGATCGACAACGATCTCGCTGGCACCGAGATCACGATCGGCGTCGACACGGCGCTCAATGTCGCCCTGGAAGCGATCGACCGCCTCAAGGTCACGGCGTCGTCGCATCGCCGGGCATTCCTCGTCGAGGTCATGGGCCGGAAGCACGGATACCTGGCGCTCATGGCGGGGATCGCTGGCGGCGCGGAGGCGATCGTTCTTCCCGAGACGGAGATCGAGCCAGAGGACCTTGCCCGGCGGATCCGTGGCGCGTACGAGCGCGGCAAACCCCACGCCCTCGTCGTCGTCGCCGAGGGGGCCACCTGGACGGCGACTGCCCTCTCATCGCATTTCGAGGAACACCAGCGTGAGCTCGGCTTCGAGCTTCGGATGACCATCCTCGGACATGTGCAGCGCGGCGCGTCCCCCACAGCGGCCGATCGGCTCCTCGCCAGCCGATTGGGCACTACCGCCGTGGACACGCTGCTGCGTGGCGAGTACGGTGTTCTCGCAGGTTGGCGTCGCGGCGAAGCGGTGTTGACTCCGTTTCGCGAGGTCGTGACGAGCACGAAGTCCCTCGATCCGGCGTTGCTGCGCCTCGCAGGACTGCTTGCGACATAGATTGGCCGTGCCACTGCGCCCGACGCCGCGTCGGGCTATCGGTAGCGCACTCTCGGGTCGATCACCGCGAGGAGAAGGTCCGCGATCAGGTTTCCCACCAGCAGGAAGCTCGCGTAGAAAAGGAGACATGCCGTGAGCAGATGCTGATCCTGTTGGCGTGTTGCCGTAATCAACACCTGCCCGAAGGTCGGCAGCCCGAGGACCTGCGTCGCGAGGATCGATCCCGTGATCAGCGTCGGCAGCATGATGCCCGCCATGCTCACCAGCGGATTCAGCGCATTGCGAAGCGCATGCTTGAACAGCACACGGCTCTCCCGAAGCCCCTTCGCACGCGCCGTATCCATGTAGTGCGCGTGCATCGTATCGAGCATGCTGCTGCGCATGTGGCGGACGACGAGCGCGAACATCGGTGCCCCGACGATCACCCACGCCGGAGTGAGATGCCAGATGTAGCTCCCGAACTTGGCGAGGGACATCGGCGCTCTGCGCAACGAGACGTCCACCAATCCCCACGTTCCCGGGCCGATGAAGAGGCGGTTGATGAATTTGTAGACAAACCAGATGAAGCACCAACCCAGCACGTACTGAGGAAAAGAGATTCCGATGTACGTGAACAGCGAGATGAGGTAGTCGATCGGTTTGCCGTGCCGGATCGCACCGAGAATCCCCAACGGGATCCCGGCCAGCCACGCCAGCACCATCGCCGACCCGGTGATGATCAGCGTCCAGTGAATCCCCGCCTGGGCACTGAACATGTACGGGCCGATGGGCCCCCCGGTGGCAAACGAGATGCCGAAGTCCCCGCGCGTGATGACGCCCTCGAACCACACCCAGAACTGGACAATCCACGGTTTGTCAATCCCGCGCACGATCCTCATCGCTTCGTACGCCGTGCTGTGAATGCCGAGAAGCCGAAGCGGCGTGTAGAAATCTCCGGGAGCCATACTCACCAGCCCGAAGGAGATCAATGCGACGACGAGGAACACGGGAACCATCCACAAGACGCGCCGAACGATGTAGCCCGTCACCTCGTCCTCCTCTTCTCGTGCAGTATATCTGGGAATCCGCCGACAGCGAGCCACCGAAGTTGACGGGTTCGAGCCCTACGACCACACTGGACCAGGCGCCCGTCGCGAAACCGTTGCGCTGCGCGCGCTGTAGATGAGAAGGTTCATTCGCGCCGCAAAGGAGGCGGTCATGTTCTCGAAGCGCTTCGGCCTGGGGTTGCTCATGCTGTGTCTGGTGGTGCCGTCGATTGCTGCCACGGGTGCCGACGAAGACGCATCCGTCATGGGATTCGGGTTCGGCGGACCCAGTCTGGGAGTCTTCCTACCCGACGTGAGCTTGGTGAATTCCTTCCTCGCCGACAGCGGCTACGATCCGCTGACGGGCTTGATGATCACCGGTGGCGGCCGCGGAAGAGGCGGCATCCTCGGCGGGATATCCGCTGGAGGGCTCGGATGGGGGGGTGCACTCGAAGCAGGGACCGCAGACCGCTCCGTGAGCTTGGCCATGGGATTCGGGGGCGTGGAGATCGGTCACGTCGCCGGCGGCGACGAGCGCTCCCTGCTCACGTTCGGCGTCGTGCTCGGCGCCGGGGGTGTTGTTCTGGAACTCCGCGGGCCTGAGCCTTCCCCTCCGCCATGCCCGAATCAGGCTCCCGCCGGCTGCGTGCCCACCCCAACGGAATACAGTATGGGCAGGATGTTCCTTGCCGTAGAGCCGTTCTTCAGCATGCAGGTCCAACCCTTTGGAATCCTTGGGTTCGAGCTCCATGTGGGGTGGCTGATTCCGCTGATCGGCTTCCAGTGGTGCGACCAACCGCTCATGATGGACGCTCGCCCGGTTCTCGACCTCGGCGGCCCGTGCATTGGATTCTCCTTGACCTGGGGCGCGATCGCCGCCGGCCCCGTCGCTGACGACAGCGAGGCCACGACGCGGCACGTCATTCCCTTCGCCGCGGACTGCATCGAGATCGACAATCCCGTAGGGATCATCACTGCAGTGACGAGCGATGCGGCCTCCGTGCAGACCGCCTCCGCCACGACGGTGGAGGTCATCGTGACCCGTCACGCGCGCTCCGCGGCGGTACGCGAGCAGATTGCCGTGGATATCGGACCCGGCGACTGCGGGCTGCGGATCGCCACAGAGGGACCTCGCCGCTGGGGCTGGAGCGTCGACTACAAGCTCCTCATCCCCCGTGGGGTGGAGCTCCGCATCACGCAGGGCGCGGGCGACGTCTACCTCCGTGATTACGATGGGAGCACCATGATCGACCTGGGTGCGGGCGCTGTGAATATCGACGGCTTCTCTGGCGAGCAGCTGATCGTCGCTTGCGGCGTCGGCGACGTGACCGCGCAGCGGCTCGACGCGTCCACCGTCGCTGTCGACGTCGGTACGGGAGACGTCGACATCTTCCTCCCCCCCGACGCCTCGCTGGCTGTCCACGCCTCAGCGGGCATCGGCGAGATCTCGATCGGACCGTTCGCTGGAGCTCCCGGCGAATCGACGTCCGGTTTCGGTGGCGACCTCGACGCGATCCTCGGTGCCGGGGCAGGCTCCGTGACGGTGGATGTCGGCGTCGGCAGCGTCAAGATCCTCGGCGAGGGCGACTGAGGCATTCCCTAGAGGCGCCCAGCGCCAGGGGGCAGCCGAAGGGACGCCCCGTCGCCCTGGACTCCCTTCCCGTGCCGGATCCGCGTAGGCCCGGGAACGGCGAGGATCACGGAGACGGGAGTCCCGGCCGACGGCGCATCTCACGCGCCGGAACGGGCCCTTCCGGGCACGGGGCGCGGCAGCTGGAAGCGCACGGTACGTCTTCGGTCGCGTGAACGGCAGCCGGCGACGACACGCACGCTCGATCGCGCTTGACAGGGCATGCGCTGCCCTCTATTGTTAGCCCCCTAACCATTAGCCGCCTAAGGAGATCGTCGATGCCCCATCAGGCTCCCCCGAAGAACACGGTGCACCTGCTGTTCGAAGTGGCGAGACTCCTCGGACGCCGCCTGCGCACGCACTTCGAGGGGACAGGGCTCCACCGCGGGCAGGCGCTGCTCCTGGGACGGCTGTGGCACGGAGACGGTGTGCCGCAATCGGAGCTTTCCCGCGACCTTCACCTGCGAGCGCCCACGGTGACGCGCATGCTGCTACGCATGGAACGTGACGGCTGGATCTCGCGCCAATCGGACGCGCACGACCTGCGCATCTCGCGCGTGTTTCTCACCCCCAGAGCGCAAGCATTTCAGGATGAGGCGCTTCGCGCGTTCGCCGACCTCGAGGAGGAGTTCCTCGCCGATCTCGACGACAGCGAGCGGCAGCGTCTTGCGGAGCTGTTGGGCAAGGTGCATCGCCGGGCAATCGCCCTGCAAGGCTCCCTCCACGGAGCCGCGGCTCCCAAGGGCACCACGGGATGAGGAACCTGCTGCGCCTGCTTCCGTTCCTCCGCCCGTACAGGGGCTGGTCCGCCACCGCGCTCGTGCTCCTGCTAGGGATGGTCGCCAGCGACCTGCTCATCCCGCGGCTCACGCAGCGCATCATCGATGACGGCATCGGGCGCGGTGACCTGCATACGGTGGTCACGACGTCGCTTCTCATGGTCGGCGCCGCGCTGCTGGCAGCGCTGTTCGCTCTGGGAAACAACTTCCTCTCCGTGCGCGTCGGCCAGTCCTTTGCGCACGATGTGCGCAGCGCGCTCGTGCGCAAGGTGCAGGGCTTCTCGTTCTCCAACCTGGATGCGCTGCGCACGGGAAATCTCATCACACGGTCGACAAGCGATGTGCAGATGACGCAGACGATCGTGATGATGTCGCTTCGCATCCTCACCCGCGCGCCGATCTGGATCGTCGGCTCCGTGGCGTTGCTCATCGTTACCAGCCCCCGACTGGCGCTGATGATGGCCGCCTTCGTGCCCGTCATCGTGCTGTTCGTCGCTTGGTTCGCACGCATCGCCGGTCCTCTGTTCACCCGCGTTCAGCAGTCGCTCGATCGGCTGAACAGCGTTCTCCAAGAGAATCTAGCTGGTGTTCGCGTCGTCAAGGCGTTCGTGCGCGAGCAGCGGGAGATCGAGCGGTTCGATGGCGCGAACCTTCAGCTCATGCGCCGGACGACGCGCGTCATGCGTCTGGTTGCCTTCCTTCTCCCGACGATGGTGCTCATCCTCAATCTGGCGGTCGCCGGCGCCCTCTGGCTGGGCGGGGGCGCGACGCTCGCCGGCGACATGACCGTGGGCCAGGTTGTGGCCTCGATCAACTACCTCATGTTTGCGATGTTCCCGTTGATGATGCTCGCCACCCTTCTCGGCCCCATCGCCGCGGCCAACGCCTCGGCAGGGCGCATCCTCGAGGTGCTGGATACAGCTCCGGGAATCTCTGAGTCGCCAGACGCGAAGGCACTGAGGGATCCCCGCGGGCGCATCGCCTTCGAGAACGTCTTCTTCGGCTACGATCGGCGGAGCGCCGAGCCCGTGCTCTCTGGCGTGAGCTTCGTCGCTGAGCCGGGTGAGACGGTGGCCATCCTCGGCGCTACCGGGTCGGGGAAATCCACGCTCATCCACCTGATCCCCCGGTTCTACGACGTGACCCGAGGCAGGATCACGTTTGACGGTCTCGATCTTCGCGAGATTCAGTTGGAGTCGCTGCGGGCGAACATCGGCATCGCTCTTCAGGAAGCCGTGCTGTTCGGGGGAACGATCCGCGAGAACATCGCCTTCGGACGCCCCGACGCGCCCGTAGACGAGCTTCACGCCGCGGCGGCCGCGGCGCAGGCCACGGAGTTCATCGACGCGCTCGATGACGGCTACGAGACGATCGTCGGACAGCGCGGCGTCACCCTATCCGGCGGCCAGCGCCAGCGGATCGCCATCGCCCGCGCACTGCTCGTCCAGCCGAAGGTGCTCATCCTCGATGACTCCACCAGCGCCATCGACATCGAGACCGAGGTCAAGCTCCAGGATGCCCTGGATCGATTGATCACGGAGTCAACGCAGCGCGCGACACGGTTCATCGTCGCTCAGCGGATCAGCACCGTACTCCTCGCCGATAGGATCCTCGTTCTCGAAGACGGCCACATCGAAGCCTGTGGGACACACGCCCAACTGCTGCGGACGAGTCCCATCTACAACGAAATCTACGCATCGCAACTTGGGAGCTCCCCGGATGCACGCAGCCCGGGAGGTGCATCGCAGTGACCGCGCGCGACGGACAGCCGACGCCACGAGCGCACGCGTCTGCATCGCGCGTGCTGCGGCCGGGACGCGGGCCGATGTTCGGTGGAGAGCGGGCGTCCGACGCGCGCGGCGCGCTGCGCCGCCTCCTCGGCTACATGAAACCGTACCGCGGCTCCATCGCCGTTGTCTTCTGTCTTGCCACGGTAGGCACCATCCTCGCGCTGTCCGGGCCGTACCTGATGGGAGCAGCGATCGACAAGATCATGGCCGGCGAACGCGTGGCGATCATCCTGCGCGTCGTCGGGCTGATGGCCGGTGCCTACGCGTTGGCGTGGATCGCCAACGTGGTCCAAGGAGTCCTCATCGCAACCGTTGCCCAACGGGCGATGCGTGCGCTGCGCGGGGCGCTGTTTGATCACCTGCAGCGGTTGAGCCTTGCGTTCCACGACAGCCGCCGCTCCGGGGAGACGATGAGCCGGCTGACCAACGATATCGACGCGATCAGCCGGGTGTTGTCACAGAACGTCACGCAGCTCTTCTCGGGGCTGCTGACGACCGTGGGCATCCTCATCGTGATGTTCGTCCTCAGCCCTTGGCTCGCGCTGGCATCGATGCTCGTGTTGCCCTTGATGCTGGGGATCGTCGTCCTCGTCGGAAGGAAGACGCGGACTGCGTTCCGCTCCTATCAGAGGAATCTGGGGGCGCTCAACGGAACGCTCGAAGAGACGTTCAGCGGGCAGCGCGTGGTGACCGCGTTCGGCCAGCAGGAGCGGACGCTTGAGCGGTTTGACCGCCACAATGCGGCCGTGCGGCGTGTCGGCATCCACGCCATGACCTACGCCCTCTTTGTGATGCCAATGATGGGAATCCTCT
>Ga0272441_10002076_pt1 | contig 41471 bp, 20 predicted proteins | sample SSMProp6N_FD_193582 | JGI IMG/M metagenome (GOLD analysis project Ga0272441, IMG submission 193582) | Marine sediment archaeal communities from Little Sippewissett salt marsh, Falmouth, MA, United States - SSM-Prop-6N | ecosystem: Environmental > Aquatic > Marine > Wetlands > Sediment ...
TTGGACAAAGTTCGACTCACCAGTACCACCACCAACGCTGGCTCTAGGATCGTCATTCTCGATGGCTCAGCCAACGATACGCTGGGCTTCACCGAAGATGATTCGGCGAGCTACACGCCTGTCACGGCTCAGGAAGTGGTCAACGAGCTTCTGGCCACAGCCAGCTTCCAGACCGACGGGGTGGCTTACGTTTACATTTCCGACGATGGAAATCAGTACGTCACCATTGAGTCCAGCGATGTGGGAGCCACCACCCCATCGGCATCGAGCATCGAGTTCACGTCGGTTTCCAATTCGGCATTCAACACCACCACGGGTACAGGCATTGAGCCTGGCACCAGTGGGGACAATGGTGAGGATGCTCGGGACATCTACACTGTTGCCACGGACCGAACAGACGGCCTGGGTTCTGGTGGAACCGGTGTTCCGGGGCAGACCTACACGGATGCCAAGACGGGCCTGCGGTTCACGGTTTTGGAGTCTGCCACAGGGTCCTACACTCCTGCAGGCACCTTTACTTTGACCGTCAGCCCGACCTGGGATGTGCATCCTTCGATTCCGACCCTGCAGTTGGGCGGTCTCGAAGTCATCGTCACGGACACGGTGGGTGTGGGAGTGGACGACACGGCCAATGTTCAGGCGTTCAATCCTGGTGGTAGCGAGCCAGCTGTCGGAGACTTCTACTACATCAGCTATCAGTACCTGAAGCAGGATTTCTCGACTCGGCTGTTCCAAACCTTCAAGGTCATCGAGGCCAACTTTGGTCGTTTGAGTCCTGAGAACAGGGTCACCTTGGCTAGCTTCCTGGCCATTCTGAATGGTGCGGTCCTCGTGGGTATCAAGCAGGTGCTCAAGGAGTCCAACACCAACCAGGCCAGTGACGCTTCGTTCTTGGCGGCCCTTCAGGAGCTGACCATTCCGCTGCCTGGCAACGTCAAGCCGGATGTGCTGGTGCCTCTCACGACCTCCACAACGGTCTACGGGGCCCTGATGCAGCACTGTGAGGTTCAGTCCAACATTCGCAACCAAGCGGAAAGGATGGGCTTCATTGGGTTCGCTTCGGGAACCTCTCCGATCACAGCCCAAACGATTGCCAAGAGCTTGCTCAGCAACCGTATCGTGGCTGTGTACCCGGACTCGGCAGTCATTACTGTGACCAATGAACTGGGTGAGAGCAGCGAATCTCTGGTTGACGGCACCTTCCTGGCTTCAGCTTTGGCTGGTGCGATCGTCAGCCCGGCTGTGGACGTGGCGACTCCGTACACGAGGCGACAACTCGTTGGAATCGACCGGCTTCCTCGGGTTTTGGACCCGGTGGAGGCAAGCCAGACAGCAGTGGCTGGTATCACGGTCCTGGAGGATCTCGCAACAACTGTTCGAGTCAAGCAGGGTCTGACCACGGACATGTCCACGATTCTGACTCGCCTTCCCACGGTGACTCAGATTGCGGACTTCGTGCAGCAACAGTCCCGAGCTACCTTGGATGCCTTCGTGGGCACCAAGTTCCTCAGCCAAAGGACGAACGAAGTCGAAGTCTCGATGACTTCTCTGTTCAACCAGATGTTGCAGGCAGAGATTGTTGGAGGCTTCACGGGAATCAACGCAGAGGTGGATCCCAACGATCCGACCATCATGCGGTTCGAGGCGTTCTACGCTCCGATCTTCCCGCTTTTGTACATCGTCCTCACATTCAACCTAAGAGCTAACGTCTAGTTCGAAGGACGGGGTGCCAAAGGATAGCCTTTGGCACCCTGTGAGGGTTCCTTCCTAGGGGTCTGTAAATCCTGTCTTTTTTGACAGGAGCATTCGCAGATTGGGGTTCATGTGCTACACATGAACGTCACAGGTCTACGCCGTTTGGTGTAATGATCTTATCACCTAGGTATGGAGATGGACGCCTCTACCGATTACGACTTCCGTGTTCAGGCAGCTCAGGACGAGGACATCAGCGAGCTAGAGGCCGCTGAGTACATCGTTTTCAACTTGGCTCTGGATACCTATTTCCGGTACATCGAAGAGGTCACAGGGGAGGAGCCTCCAGAGGATGACGAGAATACTCTGGATGAGGCCCCCGAGGGTGACACCACGAAGCTGGATTCTCTGGCTTCGGATGGCATTCGACTCTTGAAGCGAGTGGATAGCCGATTCCAAGAAGATGCGGTGTCCATGCTGGATACCAACCTGCCCTCTGAGACCCACAAGAAGATGCTTCAGAGAGCTTTTCGGCGCCCAGCTAGGTCAAGGGACGCTATCTCTCGTCGAGCTCTCTTGATGCGAACTGTGCTCTCCAGAGGAGGGCACAAGACCGTCAAAGCGGTCTTTCATAAGACTCGACCCCTTCGTGCTGTCAAAGATGCCTTGGCAGATGCCATGATGGAGGATGCAGGGCCGGCTTTGCAGAGATTTGCAGCGGTACCGATTCGGAATCCTCGGATCAAGGCTTGGATCAAGGCAGCAGCTTCCGTTACCAGGGAAGGGGATCAGCCCAATGCTGCTCCTCTCAACCCTGTGGAGGTGGCCTCTTCGGTAGGTGCCGATCATGCGGAGGCACTTCGGAAGGACACTGTTGACGAAACAGGTCTCCAAGGAGCGGAAGAGCAAGCCGTTGCTGGGGATGAAAGGGAGAACAGGATTTCCGACATCGAGTCGGAGGCTGCCGAAGCTGCCGCTGAGGTTCTGGCTGATGCCGGTGAGCCCGATGAGGTTTTGACTCGTAGCGAGGTCATTGGCATTGCTACCGCTGCAGCGGTGGCAGCTTCTACCGACCCTACCGACCCTACCAACATCCCAGAGCCTCTTAAGCGTCTAGATGACGAGCAGAGAGCAGCGGCCATGACTGACGGCAAGGTCTTGGTGGCGGCAGGGGCAGGGTCTGGAAAGAGCTGGACTTTGGTGGCTCGGGTCGAGCATCTCATCAAGGATCGAGGCGTCAATCCTGCCAGGTGTCTAGTCACTTCTTTCAACAAGAAGGCCGCTCTAGAGCTCGACTACAAGATCGGCAATGTCATTGGTGGGGACATGGCTGACGCTATGTCTATTGGGACCCTTCACGGGTTGTTCCGGCAGTTCATCGACAAGTATGGGACTCAGGAAGAGCGTATCGCTGTGGGGGTTGATAGGAAAGGTCCTAACGGGTTCGTGAAGGGAGGCGATTCCGTTGCTTCGGCTGTCAACCGGGTGTGGCGCAAATGCTATGCCACCCAGAAGGCTGATGGGACGTGGAAGGATGCTGACGCTCCTAGGGTCAAGGATGGAATGCGTGCCAAGACCCAGTGGGCTGGAAACAACGTGACTCCTGCCCAGGCCATAGAGAAAGCGGCCACGCCAGAAGAGGCTCAGCTGGCTCAGTGGTATGAGTGGTACATGGGTTTCAAAGGGGACCTGGGGAAGGATTGGGAACCCCCTTGTGGTCGAAAGCTCAGGGAGTGGGAAGGGTTCCTAGCAAAGAAGCGTCTTGGAGGAAGGATTCGTCTTGGAGACTTCGACGACATGTTGGGTATCTTCAAAGACATCCTCAAGAGACAACCGGAAGTGAAGGCCACTGTCCAGGCGGCCTTCGACCACATTTTGGTTGACGAGTGTCAGGATCTTAATGAGACCCAGAATGAAATTATCATGATGATGTCCGAACACATCACTGATGGTTCTGATGGAAAGTCTCTTTGGATGGTAGGCGACGACAAGCAGTCGATTTACGCCTTCCGTGGAGCTCGTCCTGATCTGTTCACCGCCCTGGATGGTAAGGAAGGCTGGAAGACCCGATCCATTCGAACCAACTACCGCTGCCCCCCTGAGATTGTCGAGGCCGCCAACCTTCTCATTGCGAACAACGAGGACCAGATCCCCATGGAGGCCACCCCCAATCCAGCTCGGATTCGAGGGATGGCAAGCATGCGGGTAGAGCAGATGCAGGACTGTGAAGGTACGGCTATCTTGGCAGCCAACACCATCAAATCCGCTCTTGATGGGGACAGTTGCGAGATCTCTGACAATGCGGTCCTGTGCCGTACCAATGCCGAATTGAACATGTTCGAGACGGCGTTGCTGCTTCGAGGCATCCCGTACGCTCGCAAAGGAGCCAGCAGCTTCCTTGGGTCTCCAGAAACGGCGGCCTTCTTGGGCTACATCAAGATGGTTTCAGGGGGCACTGACTTTGAGGGGCAGCAGAAGGCTCTTCGATCTATTCTCAACACGCCGAATCGGTTCTTCGTAGCCCCTGATGCAGCCAAAGCTGCTGTAGACCAGGCGCTTAGAGAGTACGCTTCAATGGAAAGGATGCCTATCAAGAACGTGGACCCGATGGAAGCCTTGGGTGATGATCGGTTCCGGCGTTCTTTGGCACATGCCTTGACCAAGATTGACCGTCCTCGTAGCCGGCGAGAAGAGTTCAAGCTGGGCAAGACGGTCGAGAAGTTAGATGCTTTCTGGGAAGAGGTAGCGGATTTGAGAGAGACCGCTCAAGCCGAGGAGACCACAACTCACCAATTGTTCGACGCCGTTCTCAGTGTCTCAGGAATCGAGTTGGAGGTGGATCCTAACACGGGAAGGATCACGGGAGAGAAGCCGGTTACTTTCCGAGAAGCTGTTTCCAACAACTTGAAGGACCAGGGTGGGGAGGACGATGACGCAGGGGCTGAGGATGAAGACAGCTCCATGCAAGGGTTGGGGAACATTTCCTTCCTCTACGAGCTGGCCAAGCCTGATCCGAATGACCCTGCAGACAAGGCAGCCGATCCTCGAACTCCCTTTGGATTCCGAGCCAAGATGGAACGAATCAAGGAGCGGGCAAAGGAGCTTCGCTACGACATCACGGCTTGGGACAAGCAACAAGAGGCCAAGCCTCCTGAGGAGCGACAGCCGCCTCCTGGGGTGTACCTTGGGACCGTGCACTCCACGAAAGGTGCACAGTGGAAGAACACCTTTGTTCAGATGCCCGCTGGCAAGTTCCCTTTCCAGCCGCCTGTCAAGCCTGGGTCTGAGCCGCCTCCCCCAGAGGTGATCGAGAAGGAGATGCAGCAGGAGCGAAGGCTGGGCTATGTGGCGATCACTCGGGCTATCGACAACCTGACCATTCTCTGTCCAAACGAGGTCAACGGGAAGCCTGCAGGGGTCAGTCCTTTCGTATCCGAAGCAGGGCTACACCTTGGGGAAAACATCGGAGCAGAGCCCACCTCTCCTGAAGAAGAGCCTCCTGGAGAGCCTTCAAAGGAGGCTTCCGATGATTCGGGTTCGGATTGGGATGGTTACGAAGCTGACTACGAGAGGTCCTAGACATGGCTGCTCAGTACACTGAGATCACGTTGGAGGATATGGATCGCTTTTTTAAGCGAGCCTATCGAGCTTTGCGACCACGTCGAGACCTTGATCGTGGGGAGTATGTCTACACTCTCAAGCTCAGTAAGAACGTAGGTATTCGGGTCTACTCATCCATCACAAAGGAAGGAACGGGAGCTGGGGTAGGCAGTGATGCCATTCGAGTTGTCTTGTACGGGACTCGGGTTCGAAGACCTTTGGTCAAGGGAAAGGCGCCCATCGTCAAGCGCACCCAGGGATGGAGGAACAGCCTTCAAAAGCAGATTGAACAGGCCATCGAGACCTACGACGAGAAGGAAAGCTACTGGGAGGAACGAGCTGGGGGTCCGAGTCCTGAGGAGCGTGCAGAGTCTCGTCAGAAAGAAGGCAAGCCCACGCTTCGGATCGAGCCTCGACTGAAGGTCAAGCCTTTGATCATCTCTATCTTGGAGGAGGTTGGGGGCCCTGACGATGTCATCAGCATGTTCACTGACAACGAAAACGTGAACACAGTGGTTGTCCTTGCCAAGGAAAGCGCTTCTCCTTCGCTGTTGGCTCAGGACTTGAGCAAAGCGTTCTTTGCAAAGGGCATCAAGCCTACACAGACTAGGGGGAAGGTGGTCCTTCTCAACTACGATGACGTGGCTGGTTCAGACACAGCCCCGGCTCCGAAGTTGCCCCCCACCGACAAGCAGATCCGGTTCGCTCTCAAGCTGCTCAAGAAGGTCAGCGACGACAACTGGTACGACCATAGCTGGAACCAGAAGTACAAGATCCCTACGGTTCCCGACGAAGAACAACTGCGTGGGATGGAGCGGCGCCAGGTCAGTGCTCTCATTGACGACTTGCTGAAGAACGGGTTCGGCTACTACAGAAACGCTTCTACTTTGGATTTGGAATACCCTGAATACGACCAGTTGATGTAGACTCAGGGCATGCCGGACCTAGAGCTGCAGGTCGTCGTAAACGAAGATCTTCCGTACGAGTTGGAGTCCGGGGTCGCTTTTGGGGACTTCGAGGTTCGTGAGGGGATTGTTTACGATGGGGGCCCAGAGAACCTGTTCCATCTCTATCGAAATCTCCTCATGGGGCGCCCTCATGCCCTGACCTTGTACACTCGGAGAATTCCGTGGGTGTCGAGTCTGGTTGCCATTGCCCTGTTTCTGAGAAGGGATTTGGCGGTGCATCCCAAGATGGCACAATTTGTGGTGTCGGCCGATCTAGCTAGTAATTACGGGGCGGCTGGCTTGGCTCATGTAGAGCCCGATGTGTGTTCCTTCTTGAGACTCCTGAGGGACTACGTGGTGGACCAAAAGCTCGGGAAACCAGAGTTGGGCCGGAGACTTTATCAAGCGGTCGAGTGGATCGGGGAGTACATTTTGGAAGACTGTCTTCCGAACCTTCGGCCTGACCCAGAACCTCCTCAGGTATTGGATGTGGGCACAGATGGGTTCGTAACGGCGCTGTCTTCCAGGCCGGAAATCACCCAGGATGATTGGATCCCTCTCTATCGGCAAGGTTTCTTGCGTGGGGTACTCTTCACTCCTCCCGAGAATGACTTCAGAGGGTACCTAGCTTCCCGCAAGAGCTCTTGGCTGACCTTCGACCTGCCCAAGGCCGCCGTTTGGCTAAACGAGGCTGAGAAGGCTCTGAGGGGCTCGGCCGGTCCGCTGTGGGAAGCGGATGGGGATTGGCTTTGGGGCCCGGAGCCTGGGACACTCCTTCCTCCGTCCTCTGTTTTGGATGTTCTGACCAGGGTCTAGCGATAGAGTTTTCGTGCCCATGTCTTTGTAGGCATGCCTGCACGAGTTTTAGTCACCCTCGGAACGGATGGGATCACCAACTGGGTTCAGGCCCCAAACGGTCGAAAACTGAGTTTGGGGACCATTGCTCCTGTCAAGTTCGTAGTGGAATTGGCCTCCAACGCTAGGGCGGCTCGGCAGGCTCTGGATGGCTTTGTTCGGGATGGGGAGGGGATGCTGAGTGTGGATCTTCAGGGGATGCTGGATTTGCTCACACCTAGACGCACTCGATGGGCCACGGATGCTTTTATTCCCTCTGATCTACAACAGATGGAGAAGTCTAGCCTGGACCTACAGTGGGTCGATTTGTTCCTCTCAAAGGCAGAGGGACAGGTGCAGAAGTTGTCTTCGGAACCCGGAGACCCTTCTGAACTGGAGACCCTCAACAAGTCTGTTCAAGCTCTTTGCCATCCAGAGCAGGTTTCCTTTGAGGGAAGGCTGACTGCCATCGAAGCGTGTCTTGAGAAGGTTCCTCTGTCGGAGGAGGGGGTAGCTACCTTGAGATACTTGGTAGCGAGTCTCCAAACTCCGAAGGCCGCCGTTGAGTTGGCCGAAAGCGTTCTAGCTGAGGTTCGAGAGACGAATGCTCGGATTGATTCCCTGGTCGAGCAAGGAAAGCGTTTCAGTTCGGTCAAAGCCAAAACTGAACTGGCCAAGGTGGTCAATGCTGTGGCCGGCATTGCTACTCATGATGTGACGGTTCCAGAAGTTCGAGAGAAGCTGAACGCAACGGCCTGTCGAGCGGACGAGTTGCACCGTCTCTTTTTCAGCAAGAGTGCAGCTCTTCGTCCGGGAGCAGCCACTCAACTTGAGTCAGCTCTCAACAAACTCCTTCGAAAGTTCCGTGGTGTGAAGGTGTCCTTGGATTTTCGTACCCGAGGCAAGAAGCAGGAGCCTTACATCACAGTTGCTATGCCGAGCCGAGATTGGTTTGAGAACACCTTGGCTCGTGACTTGGACGCTTTGGGGGACTTCAATTCTCTAGTCGGCTCCTATGGGGCTGAGTACAAGCTGACCGGACAAGAGATCATCATCCAATGAGGATTTGAACCCGCCAGGGAGGACCTACCGTGCCTACTGCAACCAATTCCAACAGCAACGCAAACTACATCTACCGGATGGGCACGAGCCCCAACACCCGAGCGGCCGTTTCACAAAAAAACAAGGTATACGGGTACATGGAGGGAGCTCAGCGCTTCCAACAGATCGGTGTTGTTTCCGAGTTCGGGCATGATGAGTCCCGGGCCATCGAGCCTATCCGTGGGGTAGGTTATGGTGATCAGGTTGCCGAGCTCATTCCGGGTGTAACGGAGCCAATGACCTTGACTGTCAACAAGACTATGCTTTACGCCGTGAACATCTTCCAGGCACTCGGCTACAAGGGTGGGGTTCGAGGACTAGTTCGAAGCCTCAAGCACCACCGGTGGCCGTTCGACATCCGTCAAGAACTGGTTTTCAGTGAGATCGCTTCGGCTTGGGACACCTCTGAGTATCAAGAGAAAGCTTTGACTCAGACAGGGGCTGTTCCGACACCTGCGTCTGTGATCAAGGCTCTGTTCACCTTCTACGAGGGTTGCTGGATGAACAGCTACTCGGCTTCCTACACATCGGATGCCTCGATCGTAGCGGAGAACTCCAGCGTCACCGTGACCGACGTTCTTGATGGCAAGAGCACCTACGGTGAGTACATCGACAGCGGTCTGGCTCCAGTGTCTGAGAATGGTTCGGCAGGTGTTGGCTACTCCATCCGGTTCTCTGGAGGAGGCGCCGCGACACCGGCTCCTGCCGTCTAGTACGGTTGGACGACGATGAAGATGAGAATGCAGCAAGTACAATTGCGCCCTAGGCAGATGTAGACTTCCGCCTTCATCGCCGTCCTCAGATAAAGAAGAGGATGAGGATGGCAACACTCAAGGCGACAAAGCTCCAAGCAGCTATACGCAAGGCAAAGAAGGTTGGTCTGGTTGAGGAGTTCGTAACCATTACGGGCTGCCCGATAACGCTAACCAACCTTCAGCCTGAGCAGTTTGAGCAGATCGTAGATGAATGCGAAGAACTGGAGGATGTGGCCTACTACCACGCCTACCAGATCGGGCACATTTCTCGCAGTCTGGTTGAGGTCAACGGAATCGACCTAAGAGATGTTGACTTCGTAGAAGTTGAGGTCCAAGAGCCTGATGATTCGGGGCAGTTGGTACCCAAGACGGTCCAGATCGAGCGTCACGAATGGGTCAAGAAAGAGATCCTTTCGACATGGGGGAGAGAAGCCCTTGCTATAGCTTGGCGCAAGTTCATGGATGTCCTCCACAAGGCCGAGTTAGCGTCTAAGGAGGGGGTTACTTTCGACCTGGCTCAAGAAACTCCAGAGGAGAAGTATCGCCGTCTGTTGGACGAGGCCAGGGAAATTGAGGAGAACCTGCCTCCGGATCTGGTTCCACGCATTCTGGAGGAGAAAGGCTACCTGCTCAAGGCTTCTAAAGAGGAGTTGGAAGCCGCTGGAGAGAGGATAGATCGCCTAGCTCAGGAGCAAGAGGAGGGCCCCCCTTCTTCGGAACCTCCGCCACCTTCTCCTGAGCCTCCAGTACCCCCTCCAGTACCCCCTCCAGTGGCTTTGGCGTCTCCTACTCAGGGTTCCCCTCAGGAGGTTCCAAAACAGCCCCCAGACGCTCCTGAGGGCCCTAGTCAGGACGTTAAGCAGAGAATGTCTAGTCGGACTCCTTTGAATCGCCAAGGAGTGCAGGCTCCGGTACCGGTTCAGAGGCGTGTGGTTTCGGCTCAACAGCCAGTTCCAGTGCCTCCCAATATTGCAGCCGCTGCTATGAGTGCGTCGGACAAGGCGGAAATAGAGAGGAAGGCGTTAGAGGAGTTGGACCCTAGTTTAGCTCAGGCAGATCCTTCTCAGTCTGTCAAACGACCTTCTGCAGGGGAGATTGCGGAACTTCGAAAACAAGGGACTTTGGATGCTCGGGCTCTCGTAGGCATCACGGACACCCCTCCTCCTGCTGGGATAAACCCTAGGTACCGAAAGCCGCCTGGACTGTGATCGTATGAGCTACGAGGAAGACCAGGCCAAACTCAAGCGAGAGTTGGAAGGGGCGCCCGAGGATCCGGATGACGCTTCTTTCATTCCTCCTGAGCCTGAGGTTAACCCGGAAGTATACAAGGATGTGGAGCCCTTGCTCTTTCGAGGGTTTCTATACCAAGCAGCAGAGATCAATGGGGTCCCTTTCGTTTTCAAGTCTCTCAACCAGCATGAGTTCGATGCTTTGAATTTAGGGGGAGTTCCCTCTGGTAACCACAAGCTGGTTCAGAGGTACTACGACCGGTTTCTTTCTTACGGGGTCTTCAAGATCGATGACCAGAACGTGCTGGTAGATCGGGAAGAGAGTCTGCCTGAACTGGTTGGCTTCTTTAAGAGCCTTTCGGGCGAGGCCAAGCAAAAGGTAGTGCGTTACCTGAGTGAATTGAATCGTAGGGCCAGTCGAGCTGTCTTGTTGTCTGAGGTCTTTGCTATGGAAAGCACCTCCAGGCATCGATGGTCTCAGTATCAGGGGATGGATCTAACTTCTCCAGCTGTCACGGGGATTCGAGGCACTGAGTACCTGGGACTCAATTGGGGACAGTTGGCTTGGCGGGCGTTCAACTACTTCGAGGACATGAAGGTCCAAATGGAGGTGGACTGGGAAAACACGAAATTCGTAGCCAGCTCAATGGCCGGGAAGGGCATGAACAGGATTCACTCCCAGGATAAGACTCGGCGCAAGAGCGAAATGATGGAGAGGCGTGAACGAAAGGACAAGATCCTTCGTTTGGCCGTCTTAGGTGAGCCATTTGAGGATAGCAAGAAGGACAGTGCTCAACTCAAGGTAGCTCGAACGGTTGAAGAGTTGACGGACCAATTGGAAAAAGATCTTAAGGGTGAGAAAGACTGGCACGACATGGTGATTGCTGACCATGAACGGCGGCTCAAAGAAGAGTACGAGGCCAAGTCCCAACGTCTGAAGGATCTGGCAGCTGCTCATCTGGCTGAGTATGGGGAGAGCCGCCTAGCAGGCTCTACGGATCGTCAAGGGTTGTCTAAGGCCCAAGTGGAAGAACGTGTTCAGCGACGACGTCAACTCATGGCTCAGCGATTGGCTCAGGGAATCGTCTACCCGGAGCTTCAAGACCCTAAGATGGCCAACCACATCGAGAAGTGGCAGAGCGCTGTTCCTCTGATTAGGACCAGTCGGGATCCGAGCATTGCTACTCCTGCTGTTACCCGTTCTCGTCCTGTGTCTCAGCCCTTCAACCTTAAGAGGTAGTTGTGCCTACTCCTGAAGAAGTCCTGACTATTGGGTTGGACCTGGATATTACAGGGGCTCTCAAGGATCTGGCAGCCTTTCAACGGAAGATGTCTGCTCAGATGGGGGCGGTGACGGATACCGTAGACAAGCTGAGCAAGGCCAACGAAAGGATGGCTAAGAAGGCTGCCAAAGGGACCAGAGAGTGGGAAGAGTCCGTCGAAGATCTAGAAGAGTCGGTGGACAAGCTGGAGAAGGTACTGGCGAATCTGGAGCGTCGAGCCAAGAAGGCTAGTGGAGAAGAGAAAAGACGTCTTGAGCAAGAGATCGCTACTCTTCGACGGGTAGCGGAAGAGAAAAAGAAGGGAGAGAAGAAGGAGAAAGGAAAGAGAGGGGTAGGGGAGGCTGAAGCAGCTGCGAAAGGTGCTGTAGCTGGAGCTCTTGCTGGCTTGGCTGGTAGAGAGGCTAAGGACATTGGGAGGGATATCTTTGGAGGTATGAGAGGGGGCATGCAGTCCTTGTTCCAGAAGGACCTAAAGGGCTCTATCGCTGGAGGGGGAAAGCTTCTTAGCGGCATCATGGAGGGAACCTTCAAGGTTGGTGGCGGGCTCTTCAAGCGAGGTGGGAAAGTATTTGGAGACCAGGCCGGAAGTTTCCTGATGCGCAAATCTCAGCAGCAGATGGCTAAGGGAGGGATGAAGGGCAAGATGGCGGGGGGTGGCCTGGCGGGCGTAGGAGCCGCCTTGAAGGGATTGGGGGGTATGTTCAAAGCAGTGGGTCCTCTGCTCAACACTCTTAGCAAGATCGGACCCTTGGTGGGAATGCTGTCTTCAGCCTTAATGGGGGTAGTGCAGCTTTTTCTTGATCTGGATTCAAGAGCCAAAGACTTCAATCGATCCATCCTCCAAACGGCAGGCAATGCCGAGTTTCTGGCCAACAACTTCTACGATGCGGAGTTGGCTGCCGGGGATATGGAAGATACCCTGAAAGGGGTGAGAGACGCTGCCTACAGTCTCAAGAACATTGATTGGGGGATGACTGCGGATGATCACAAGGCGGTCTACAACACTCTCAACCAAGAGGGTGTGGCTTTTGCAGACATTCGTAAATGGGCCGAAGCCTCCAAGAAGTCTGTCGAGGACTTCTCTTTCGAGCTAGTGAAGGTCAATGTAGCAGTTTCTAGAAATCTTGGAGTACCTCTCCAAGAGATCAACCAGATGCAAGCTGAGATGATAACAGAGCTAGGTTCTAGCTTGGATGAGACCAAGCTGGCTTTTGCTCAAATGACTCGGGCGGCTACAGAGTCTGGGATTGCTGGCAACAAGTTCTTTGCCATGATTCGAGGGGTGAGTCAGGACTTAGCTCTCTACAACACTAGAATGGGTTCGGCTTCGAAGCTTCTCAAAGAAGTGGCCAAGGCCATGAACCCTCGGGCGGCTCAGCAGTTCATGCAGTTTGCTGCGCAAGGGCTCAAATCGATGGATCAAGACGCCCGTATGCGTCTCAATTTGTTGACGGGGGGTAAGGGCAAAGGCATCGTCACAAAGGACTTGGAACGTAAGGGCAGGCTTTTGGTTCGAGACATCCGAGCGTCTTTCGTACAAGGCTCAAAGGCTTTGGCTGATACTTGGAGTGAGGACAAGATCAAGACGGCTTTGGAAGCTGGTGGTCTTGAACGGGCTAAGCTCCTACGTGATGTGGGAGGTATGAGAGGGGGAGGAGCTCTGGTCGGGGCTGCTGAGGAAATGAAAATCGATAAGTCAGCCGTCAAGAAGGGACAGTGGGGGGTTGCCGCTGCTATGAGAAATGTGTCTGCAGGGGGCAAGTTGGATTTGTTGCGTTCTGCTCTTTTGAAGTTCAGCGGAGCTAAGACGCTTGCAGGAGGTATTGGTGATATTGGTGTGGACAAAATGGCTCAGCTGTTAGGCATCTCTGAGGAGGAGCTCAGAGCTCAAGCCAAGTTTGAAAGCCACATGATAAGGCAGAATGAACTTCTTAAAGCCGATCTAGATTCTTCGGATGAGAAGGTGAGAGAGGATGCTAAACAACGTCTCAAGGCGGCTGGTATTACTGAAGAGCAGCTTAGAAGCAATCAAGTATCCGCAAGCGCTTTGATGGAAACCATTTCCGACAAAGAGCGGAAGCAGATTAAAGAAGACGCTGAGACTCAGCACGACACTTCGAAGCGGCAGGCAGACATGCAGACGAGCATGCTTCAGAAGTTCGAGATACTCGTCAACTTCCTCATGAACCAGCTCTACAACGTGCTTCTAGACATCTGGGAAGCCGTTGAATCCATCATGGATCCGTTGGGTTCAGAGAAGGAGAAACGTAAGGCTAAGCGAGCTATCTTGGAGACCAAAGATCCTGAGATGATCAAGGCTATGCGGGACATGGGGGATAATCTGGATGCTTATGCTTTGAGGGGGAAGGCTTCAGATGTGTATGGTAAGGCTTTGACGGAGAAGGTTCAAACAGATGAGGGTCGATCGCAGGTATTGAAGGTTGCCCAGGAGCAGTTGACTCACGAAGACATCATGGCTGCCGGAGCAATGGGAGGTGTCTCCAAGGCCAAGATGGATAAGCTGAGGTCCAAGCTGTACAAGAAGGTAACAGCAACAGAGGCAGGTATGGCTCCTGCTGTTTCTGTTGGGGGCCCAGGCACTATGGCCCCTGCAATGGCAATGGCAGGGGCTACCAAAGTTACGGTACCTATCGAAGGGGTGGACTTTGGTCAGGCTATGCGAGATGCTGGTTTCAGCCCCGATGAGATTTCCCATCTTTTGGAAAAGGGAATCTGGGCTGCCGCTCCTTCTCGGGCAGTTTCCTTTGCTACCCGAGTAGGCAAGCCTGAGGCCAAGGAAGAAGCCAAGGTACAAGCTGAAGAGCAAGCCAAGGCACAGCAGCCTTCCGCTCAGCAGCAGGCTTCGGCAAAGACGGCGGCCCCTCCTGGAGCTCCAGCGGCAGCGGTAGGTGAGCCTGCAGCGGCCACTCCCCAACTAGCAGGAGGTTTGAAAGGGGGCTTGGCAGCCGCTGTGGAGGCTGCCAGGGCGAAGATTCGACCCGGTGGGTCTGGGGGTACTCTGGAAGGCAAGGCTGAGGAGGTACCCGCTACGGCTAAGGGTCAAGGTCAGCTGCATGAAGACATGAGCCGGATGGAGAAACGTCTCTCTACAAAGGGCATCCGGTACGACAAGTCCTTCCTGACCGGAGACTATGGTTCTGAGATCGAGAAGAGAGTTCTCGATGCGATGCGTGTGGCCCTTGTGGAATTCGCTATCTACAAGGACGCTGACAAGGAAGCCTTGGTTAGGTCTCTAGGAAAGGCTGATCCTAAGACCTTCGGAAAGGACCTTCTACAAGCAGCCCAGACAACCAAGAATCCTGCTGATTTCGCTAAATCTCTCACTACGGGAACTATGGGGGAGGGTACGCCTACACAGACCGGGGGGTATGTTGTGGGACGGAACCCGGATGGCACAGCTCGTGTTCTTCGTCCACCGGCAGGCGAGTCTCCGGCATTTGTGGGTCCCGGAGAAAGTATCATGTCCAAAGGGGCTATGGCAGCCATGGCTGGAGGGGGTCGAGGTGGGTTGCCTCCTATTCAGGTCAGCGTCAATGGTGTAGGGGGTCGGGAACTAGCTCGGATCATCGAAGCCAAGGTGGCGGATGGTGTGTACGAGTACAAGCGCAGGGAAGGGTTCTCTTGATAGATGGTTCGCATTCCGTCTCCCAACGATATGACTCCCTTCGCTCCGGCGGGCGGAGAAGTTCCGTCTGCGGATACGGGATACGTACACCCTGCTGAAATCCGTCGGGGACTCATCCCGATGGCTTTCCAAATCACGAGTCCCTTTGACCGGAGACGAGTACTGCTCCCTCATGCGTTGGTGCTTCACGTCAACCCTTTGAGCATTCAAGAGTCCTATGTTCAAAAGGTAGAGCGCTTTCAGACCCGAGGTGGTTGGCAAGAGCAACATTGGGGTTCGGATTTGTCCGAGATCAGTGCTGACTCTACCACCGGGGCTTTCATGAACATCTACACGGGGCTCACCTCAGTGCTTCGGCAGCGGACGATAGCTTGGGACCGGTATCGAGATCTTGTAGAGCTGTTCTACAACAACGGCAGTGTTTACGATCCTTTCGGCAACATTGTGCTGCAGGGAGGGGTGATGCTCATCTACGATCGGGGGACCTACATGGGAACCTTCCGGTCCCTAGAGACTCAAGAAACAGATGACGCGCCTTTTTCCTTCAAGGTCAATTGGAGCTTCAAGGTAGAGGAGACTATCTTGCTTGTTCCCTCTACCATGAGGAGCCCTAACATTCGACTTCCGACGTTTCAGAACCAGAACACTTTACCTGCTTCGAACGGCTCAACGGTCACCGGGTCCGCCCGAGCATTGACGGCTGAGGAAGCCAATGAATTTGGAGTGTGAGGATGGCAACAAACGTACCAGATCCTTCTCCAGTTCAAGGAGATGTTGACCCCCAAGCTAGCAACAACGGAGCTACGGAGAGTCGTTCTCCGGTGTCTTCCAACGAACGTTTGTTGCGACAGATCGAAGCTAGTGCTGACTTCTACGACCCTCGAAAGTACGAATCTCTTCTAACCTACTACAACGATCTCGACCTCCAACCTGAGGGAGGACTCTCTATGGACTACATCGGGTTGACGGCTTCCAAGCCTAACCCGAAAATGTTCGTGGTAGGTATACTTCCTCCGACAATGAACATCACGGGTAGGTTGCTTGACAGGTCCTCCAGTGCTGCTGCCATCACCGACCCTCTTCCGGTGAGAGCTTACGATCAGGGCAACCCTCGCCTGGTTTTGCAAGATGGTCAGTTGGTAGAAGACACGTCTGGAGATGCCACTGCTGGAGGAGGTAGTGATACTGAAGGTTCTCAAAAGTGGGGAGCTAACGCTAGAAACCTTCCTCGGTACTTCTGGGTTGAGTGGGTTACCATGTGTAGGGACAGGTTGGGGATCGACCCTGTCGAGTTAGCGGCTGTCTGCTACAACGAAAGTGGGTTCAACCCTGGAGCTGTCAATTCTGGTTCCAATGCCAAAGGCTTGTTTCAGTTCATGCCTGGGGTTGCTGATGACTACATGACAGACGAGCAGTTCGAGGATTTTGAAAACCTCTCTGCTAGCGAACAACTTCCTTACTTTGAGCAGTTCTTGGCGAAAGGGAAGTTCCTTTGGAGGGGGCGTAAGCCTGGAGCTAGTGGGGCCGGCTCTCAGAGAGTTGGGGCCTATCAACATGTGTTTGGTGGGCAGCAGAGCCTGAACATGTACGGGGAGTGGTACATTAGTGCTGAAGCCCAACAGAGGAATTTGGCTGCCGTTCAGGCTAAGGTTGACCAACTAGAAGCTCAAGCAGCGGCAGCAACAGACCCTGCAGATCGTGACCATTATCTGGCCGAAGCTATTCGAACTCGCAGGTTGTTGCAGAAAGGTTATCCCGGGGGTCGCCAAGGTTGGCTGAATGATCGGGCGTATCGCCAGAACCGAGGGTTTGACAAGAATGGTGACGAAGCCATTACCTCTAGCGATATCTGGGCATCCATCGCCAGCAAGCCTCCTATGTGGATTCAACAGATCATCCGTGAGGTAGAAGCTTCTGGGGAAAAGGCTGAGTACGAAGGTTCCTTGGGAACTCAGTTGCGTCCCATGTGGGTGGAGGATGGGAGCCCTGAAGCTGACTTGGTGAGGAAGCTACTTAGCCAGGTAGGGCAAACGGGGTACAACGCTACTCCGAACGGTATCAAGTTCTTGGAAAAACAGAAGGCCATGATTGCCCAGGCTCAGATGAAGCTGGACAACATGCGCAACACGCCCCCTCTCAAGATGCGGGTCAATCCGGCCAGCTTCACAGTCAAAGGGGAGAAGATCGTTTCGGACGGCAATTGGAGCCGCAACGGACCTATCATCGAGCATTGGGGAGACGCCCAGGACAAGATCTCGGGATCTGGGAAAGTGGCTGGCTTCTACTCCATGTACCGTAACGATGCTCGAATGCCCGGGTTGACCCGGACTGCCAAATTCTTCTCCGAATCCTTTCAGAACTTCTTGTCTCTGTTCCTGATCTACCGGAACAACGGCGGCCTTTTCCTGCAAGACCAGCAAGGAGAGGACGTCCGGCAGAACTTGTCGGTAGTAGGCACAATCTACATCTACTATGACAACACTTTGTACCTAGGGAGCTTTGACAACTTCAACATCACTGAGGATGCCACCGCTCCCCACACCTTGGAGTACAGTTTTGAGTTCACAGTGAGAGCGGCGTTCTTGCTTGATCGTCCCAATGAACAAAGCTTCACGTACGGAGCTCCTAATCTGTTCCCTTCTGAAAAAGCCCCCCTTCTTCAAGCCACGTCAGGCTCTGGAGTTCTAGGGGGTCGGTAAGCAATGGCACGCAGTCCCTACCAAGGCACTTGGCAACAAGGCATTCGTCCTACGATAGTGACGGCGCCTGATGCCCTTGTGTTCATCAACGGGGAGATCGACGTTCTGGGGTGCTCTCAGTGTCAACGCCGCTTCGACATCCAGAAGTACATCACTAGTATTCAAGTGGACCTGAACGTCGATAGTCCGCCTGGTTCGGCTAGCATCAATCTGAGCATCCCCCGGCATACGATAGACGATTTCTACTTCGAAGGGGTCCCTCTCATCTCTCCGATGATGGAGGTAGAGATCTATGCCAAGGGCTATTTCACTCTAGAGGGCCTACCGCAGTACTACCCCATCTTTTGGGGGCTCACGACGGAAATCAGTGACCAGTATGCTGGAGGGGAACACACTGTCAGCATCAACTGCTCAGACATCCTGAAGTGGTGGGAACTGTGCAAGATGAACATCAACCCATCCTTCACAGGAGGGCAGTTCAAGGGGCTCGCTTTCGGCAACATCTTCCACGGCATGAACCCCTATGATGTCATCTGGACACTAGCTCAACAGTCGTTCGGAGATGTGGTTGTGGGCACCGGTTCTCTCACATCCTTCTTCAAGGAGAACTCCCAGAAGCAGACCTTCCAGTACGCTCTTCGGGACATCATGCAGTACTGGAACGAAAGGTTCACGCGCATTCGTTCCAACATGATGCTGTACGGGACGGAGGGTGCTTCTGTCCGAGGGGATTATCTGTACGCCCGGTACAAGGCTTGGCGAGCGGGTATCGGAACGTCGAAGAAAGACGCTGTCAACCAACCTTTCGCCTCTGCTGTAGTTAGAGAAGCCAACGGAGGGGCCTTAGGAAGTCAGATGATCTTCGATCCCACCTCTTCTTCGGTGGTGGCTTTTCGCACTCAGATGATGGAGGCTGGTCAGGTCAACTTCTGGCAATCGGAGTATCAAACCAAGCTGGAGTTGGCTAATGCTGCCAAAGAAGCAATCGGCTACGAGTTCTTCATGGATGTGACGGGGGACATTGTATTCAAGCCTCCCTTCTACAACCTGGATGTGCTGAGCAACAAGCCAGTATCTTGGATTCAGAATATTGACATCATCAACTGGGACTTCTCGGAGTCTGAAGCGGAAGTAGTCACCCAGCTGTCAATTCAAGGCAACTACACGGGTGGTGTGGATTGGGGTATGGGAGAGGAGACCACTCCTTTCACCTCAGTCACAGACTATCATCTACTCCGTAAATACGGATGGCGTACCCAGACTTTCAACTCAGAGTTCATGGCTTCCCCCAAGCTCATGTTCTACATGGGTCTGGACCTCATGGATCGTTACAACGCTCGTCGGCACCGATCCACGGTCAACATTCCTTTGCGCCCCGAGCTCCGACTTGGTTTTCCTGTCTACGTCGCTCCCAAGGATCAGATGTGGTACGTCCAGGGGATCAGCCACAACATCCAGTTTGGGGGACAAGCCCAAACTACTCTGACCTTGAGTGCTCGTCGCCAAAAGTTCGTAGCGCCTCAAGGGATTGGAACCATTCGTCTCACAAACTATGAAGGCCCACCGCCTTCTGAAGCACCTGCTACCCAGCTTCAAGACAGCAACCCGAAGCCTTCTGTTCGTCAGCTACGAGCCGGGGGCGCTTTCAAGCTCACCATTGGGGAAGCTGCTTTGATTCCTCCGGTGAAAGCTCAGGATACTGGCAACTCTTTCAATCCCTACGCGCCTTTGATCTTGAGGCATCCCAAAACAGGGAGGATCGTGGGTTACCCTAATGTGGTGATGACCTACACCCGGCCCTTTGCTTCTGAGTTGTTCAGTGAAGAGCAACTGGCTCGGGCAGAAGGTCGGAAGCCTAGTCCTAGAGACAATCCCTATCTCAAAGACTACGATGAGGTCACAGCTAAGAATCTGGCGGATACCGAACGGGCCATGATCACTCAGACCACTGAGGATCGGATTCGAGACAAACATCTTTCGAACCGTTACTCCTATGGTCTCAATTCGGCAGGGGTGTACACGTACGCTCACGATGTTTCGAAGGTCTTGGAAGAGATTTTGCTCATCCCGAAGTCCAAGATCACGGTTGAGACTCTGGAAGAGGACGAGGCCACGGCTTCGGTTCTTGGCAAGCAGCGAGGCTCTGCCATGATTCGTCCGGTCTCTGATTCCAGAGGCTTCGAGGTCATCGGACACTACAAGTACGGCCGAGGTATCTCTCTGAGAGATGGCTCTTTGGTTTTGTCTGGGACGAACAACACCAACCAGCAAGCCAATGTAGATCTCCAGTTGGCTCTGAGTGGGGGTTTGTACGAGACTCTTAAGGCTCAATCCCAAGGACTCACAGGATTCGTCAACACCTATCCCAACCCTTCTGATGCTGTAGCTCGCCTGGCTCCTGAAGAGCTCCAGACGGCCGCTGTGGTCAACCCGGACACGAAGGAGCCTGAATTTGTGGAGGTGGGTAAGAACTTCGTGGACGCAGCTCCACTGGGTTCTGCAGCCAATGAGGGGGTTCCTGTTAGTGTGGAGGCAGGGCAGCTTTCCAGGGCTTTGACCTTGGCAGAAATGCGGGTTCGTGAAGACAGTATCGAGGCAACAGCCAACTGCAACTGTTTGTCTGGGAGGGCCGACTTGTCTTTCATCAACGTGGGTTACCAGGTCAAGGTTTTGTCAGGGGGAAATGCTCAGGGAGATCTGTCTCAGCTACCAGGAGATCAAGGACTGGTTTCTTTTGGAGCGGGTCTTGACGAGGAAGGCCAGCAACGAAGAGAAGAGGCTCATACGGCTTACGAGGCAGCCTTGGAGCAAGCTCGGATCGAGGCTCAAGAAGTTTGGGACGAGACTTTTGCCAAGGAGATGCCAGACGCTTATGTCAGGCGTCAGGAAGAGCGCTGGAGACAGGACCAAATCACTCGGGAACAGTTAGAGCAGGTCTACGCCAACAACACGAATTACAATATCGATGAGCCTTCTTCTTCAGTAGCTAAGCGAGAGACTGCTGCTAAAGCCAAAGCAGATGCTGCTGCTCAAGAAACCCGAGAGCGTTTAGAAGGGGAGGCCCTGGCGGCTTACCAAGAGGCTCTTGGTACAGAGGGTATAGACGGGACTATAGCGGAACAGGCGTTGTACGACTCCTATCAAGAAGATGGGGGCCCTATAGACCTGCGTGGGGCAGCTTTAGGACAGCAGCAGCTGAACCAGGTTGAGCAGTTCCTAGTCACTCTCTACGAGGCTCTTGACGCTCCTCACCAGCAGTATGAGAAAGCTCTTCGGGGTGAGTTACTGGATGTTCCCAACAAGACTGCGAATGAGATTCGCTTTGACAACCCTGCTGATACGGGTCTCAGTCCGTTGGAGCCTCCCTACTCTCAACCAAACCGGGCCCTGGGGGGTGATCCAATAGCTTTGGCGAACCAGATCAGTAGCAACGCTGATCAAGTAGCTGAGTCCTGGAGTACCTTTGGGACTCGTCTGCAAGAGAATGCCCAACGATCTCAGATTGAAGCAGAGATCTCCAGGGACACTCAGCGTCTCAATGGCCTTAGGGAAGAGCAGGAGCGTCTGCAAAGAGCTCAAACAGCTGGAGGGGTTCGGTATACTGGGATCCCTCTTGAAGACCTTCCGTCTCGAAGAGCTGAGGTGGATGACCAGATCGTACGTACTGAGCAGAATATCGCTCGAAATCAGGCTCGAATCACCGAGCTGAACAACAGCAACCCGTAGTCATGCCTGTAAACCGCACTGTTCCCAGAAGGCCCATAGGCACTGTTCCAAAGAAAGACTTTGCTGACGGTCCTCAGAACTTCATTGGTACCAAGATTGGTCTGATCACCCGAGTGGATGAGGTCAACATGAAGGCCGATGTGAAGATTCTGACAGGTGCAGGTTTTCGCTATGAGCTGGATCTGACCCAATCGATGGCGGGCCCTCGTAGTTTCTGGGGCGGGATCCCTGAAGTCAATTCTTTGGTCATCTTGGGGTATCGTCGAGTCCACAAGAACCTTCAAGAGGCTGTAATTCTCACCTACCTGCCGACAGGTACCAAGAGCGGTCTTCGTTTCGATCCCTTCTCTCAGTACGATCCGAACAACGTTGATCCTGACGAACTAGAACTGGTTGAGCAACTCTTGGGGAAGGCCGTCAGGTACAAGCGACTCATGATGAAGCCGGGGGACGTGGGAGGCATGTCCTCGTCGGGGTCAGAGCTGGTGCTGTCCAAAGACGTGTCCTTCTGCAACCGAGCCGGAGATTTCGTTGAGCTAAGGGATTCAGAACGAACTTTAGTAGCACAGTCGGTCCACAGGATTGAAGCAGAGTCAGGTGTCCGCAGAGTCTCTGGGCCTATCCGTCGTAGTGCTTTCTACTTACCCGAAGACATCTTCGATGCTGATGGGAAGCTCAAGAGCGCTAGTGCAACGGCAGTCAAAGATCGCTACTACGGGCAGGATGAGCTGGAGAAGATGGGCCCTGGGCTACAGGCTGGGGAGCCCCCCAAGTACGCCAACTCTGACGGAACGGTTTCTGAGATCTTCAATGACTTCACCAACTATCCCCCCACTACCTATTCAAACGGCCGAAAGGTTCACTACGTCCCCACCTCTCCAGGGCAAGGGATAGACGACATTGGCGCAACGGCTGATGCCTTTGTGGAACATCGAATGGAGATGAGTCAGACCTCTGACTTGTCTCAGGAGGTACTAGAGGAGATAGACGGGTTCCGTTTGGATCAACGGCTTCCCTACATCGAGCAAGTTCTGGGTACCGTGGTGGGCAACGACATGCTCACCTCTTTGGGGATGCGTCAGTACGCCGACATTCTCAAACCACGTATCTTTGACGAGTTCAACAGCATCCAGAGGGGTCGGTTCCGTTTGGAACGGTGCTTAAGGTCTCCTACCAATGATCTCGAAGCCTATACGAAGGCCGGGGCTTACCTGTTCCGGCTTCGAATTCCTCGGGGTCGTGGGACAGAGTACTTTGCAGCGGCGGTATCGAAGCAAGGAAAGCTCTTTCTCAACGTTCCGGCCCCAGCCACTGAGGACTATGCCTCGGGGGTGAAGAACGTCTCGGCCGAGATCAACATGGGAGGGGCTCTCAAGGCTCATTTTGGGGCAGCCCGTCCTGATGGTGTTTCCATTCACGCCACTATGGATGGGGGCATCAAAGCAGTTATTGGACATGACTCCAGGGGCCGAGCTCTAGACATAACCTATCGGTCTTCTGTCAAGAGCACTTACGAGGCCAATAACCCTGACGACAACGGGGTAGCCTACGAGATGCTTTGCAAAGGGGCTCGCCGTACGAACGTCACAGGTACCGACCAAGACTTCGTGGGAGCTCGTCAGTCGGTAGTAGATGGTGGGGACAAGCTTCAGTGTGATCGTAGAATGGTCAATGCCCATTCCGGTTACACTCTCAATGCGGGAGAGATGAACACTCTCATCGCCGGCAAGTCTCAGTACAACTACGCCCTTCAGGTATTGGAGAACATCATTGCGGGGGGCCGGATCTCGACCATCTTGGCGGGTGGCTTGGTTCAAAACGTGGCCGCCGGAGGGATGTCCTACAACGTTGGGGCCGGGGGCATCACGATGACGGTTCAGGCTGGAGGCATCGTGGGGAATGTCACGGCTGGAGGGGTGTCTTTTACTACCGCTGCTGGAGCTGTGAATCTTGCAACTGCCAGTGGGGCGGTGTCTATTGGAGCAGGGGCAGGGGCCATCTCTTTGACAGCTAGCTTGGCTCTCAACTTGACTGGAGCTCTCATCGTGGCCTCGGCTGCCCAGGTGAAGCTCGGGGCTCCTATCGCCGTTCTAGGAGTCTGCAGAGGTACTCCTACGATGCCCCCAAACATGCCTACACTGGATCCAATCACGAACATCCCTCTCCAAGGTAGCGTGCAAGTCTGGTCCACCTGATGCCTGCTACGATTCCGGGTGTGGTAGGGGTACTGGTACCCAACATCCTCTTTACGGGGGTGGGCGTGATCAAGTATTCCAAAGGGGTAGCCAACGGGCTGACTGCTTGGTCTAGGGCTATTCAGATCTCGACTACGGACGCAGGTACAGTAGGCGTAGGTAAGGGGGCTCCAATACCGCTCATTGTTCCTCAACCCATTCTGTTCGGAAACATCCTGGCAGGGATGAAAGCCTATGACTTGATAGGCTTGTTGGCGGTGCCTTTTGTACTTGGCCTATCGACTGGTCTGAGTCTGGCGTTTGCTCAGATGCTAATCAACACGACACATCCGTCGGTAGGTTCCGGGACGGCCATAGCGAAGTTCAGCGCTCCCCCAGCCTCTTCTTTCATGATCAGCGGTTTTGCCCGAGAAAACATGACCGGAGAAGGATCCGTCCGGAAGGCCAGAGCTTTGTCACAAGGTCTGGACAGATCCATCGCGAGTCTTGTTATCCCCGTCCCCATTGTAGGGCCTGCCGCCTCAGCCCCCTCTTCGGGGTCGGGTTCTGGCAAGCTCATATGAGGATGAAAATGCAAACGTCGATTCGTTCCCAGGAGTAACCCGTGGGCCTTTCCGTCACTGGTTACGTAGTGGAGGCCCCAAGAGTCGGACAGGGGAACTCCCCTTTCACGGCTACCCCCAATAGTGTCATCTCGGATCAGGCGGCTTTCAACGCAGCCTATCCTTCGAACGAGTCTGCTCCTCGAACCGAATACCTGGTTTTCGTTCTGACCGACGGCAAGCTTACGGCTGCTGTTTTGGGGTGGACGAGAAACGAGGTCATCAACCGGTTTGACTACGAAGGTCAAGAGGGGCGTTTCAAGCCGTTGCCGGGAGCCGCTCTAATCGAGGTTGGGGTTCTAGCCTCTGACTCCAACACCAACCGTCTCACCGCTCCCATCCCAATCAGCACCGACTTGGTGACCTATCCCATGCGGATCTCGGTGGGATCCGGAAGTGGGACTACGTTTACCGTCTCCCTGGTAGCCAATGATGCTGCCTTGAACTCCCCTGACCCGCCCTCGGGGACGGTCCAGCTTTCCTTGGAGTCAGGGGATTTGGGGTGGGCCCCCGCGGATTTGGTGACCTACGAAGGGCAGGATGTTCGAGCTCAAAGACAGACGTTCTACAAGTTAGACCAGTCGGCCAGTATAGGAGCCATAGACGGAGTTTTGCTCCTCAATCCTTTGCCCGCTACAAGCCAGTCTCCGCTCGTTCGGATCGGGTTCGGCGAATACCTCACGGCGATTGAGAAAGCCACAGAGGGGGCGTTTTCAGCGAACCCAACGGCAGGTACGGTTGAGTGGGCCCGGAACACTGGAAGGCTCAAGTTCAACTCGGGAGACATTTCCTCTAATTCCGGACGTCCGGTCTACTATGACGGGGTCTTGATGTCCGCCAGTCTGACAGTACCGACCCAAACGGTGGGCACCGTTGATTCCCCGGGGTCGGTTTTTCCAGTCCCTTCCGAGGATAGCGATCTCTACTTCCGGGTCCCTGGGGTGGTGCAGTTTGAGCAGACCCAGTTCGTGGACACCCTCACATCGGGAAAGGCCGGAGTAGTCCAGATCAACCGAAGCACCGGGGTAGTGAAGCCCTCTGATGCTGACCAGGCTACCTATGCAGGGGAAACGTTGCAGGCTGTTCTCCCGGACGTTCCCATCGAGCGAGGGATGTCCCTTCGCCTGTTCCGATCTCCTGTGGATTTGGAAGGGGCTAACCCTGCGGTCAGAGACCTGGCGGCCTTCCACGAGAGTGAGGGAGCCACGCTGTCGGATCCCATCATTGCCGTACCTCAGGTCTACTTGCCAGCGGTTCCTGTAGATACCCTCCCTCTTTCCGTAGACGTGTCTCAAGGGACAGGCTCTTTCACACCCGGGGCTCTTCCTCGCTTGGATGTCACGTCGCCCCCGACAGGCTACGGGTATGTTCTGGATTTCGAGAATCGGCAGCTGCTTTACGCTCGTCGAGAGGAGAACCAGGTTTTGGGGGCTCCTCAGGACTACGGGGCAGTTCAGCTTCCAAATCCCCTGGTCTTCTCTTCCAACTTGGTTCTAGAGGTTGAGGACACTGCCGGTGGCGGAACCTACACGCCGTTGGTGTTGGGAACAGATGCCCTCATCGAGTATCCCCCGGGCCTCGTCACTCTGATTGCCACAGAGGGGAGCTTCGTTCTTTCGGGCACGGCTGGCTCCATCTCTGGAAGCACCTTCACGGACGCCTCCCAAGACTTCACGGTTCCCCCCGTGTTGGCTGGTGATCTGCTGGTCATTACTAGTGGATCCGCTCAAGGGGTCTACACTGTCAACACAGTAGCTGCTACCACTCTTGGTCTGGAAGAGAGCTACTCTGGTTCTGAGACTGGAGTGGCCTACGAGATTCGTAGGGGTCAGGAAATCCTGGCAGACAGGTATTTCCAGGAGGTTCTGCCTCTCGACCCCAACACGAAGGTGGAGCGTATCAACGCTTTGGGTACCACCACCAACTCCCCCAGGCTCAACATCAATGTTTCCTTTGCCTCGGTAAGTCGTTTTCGATTTGGAGAGACAACCTTTGCCACAACGGTTTCGCTAGTCATCGATGATGGGTCTTTCACTGCCCCGGCTTCGATGACGGCAGGCCAGGTGGAGATCAGTCTCGATACGGGCAACCTGAACTTCAGTCAAGATGACGTGCTTGCTGCCGAGACGGTCTACTGGGTGAAGGAACTGGATCTAGGGAAAGACTACAAGCTGCAGCCAGACCTAGGCTTCATTGAGTTCACCGAACGGATGTTGGAGTTGGAGGAGGTCTTGGTCACCTACAAGACCTCTGACGGGACCCTAGTTGAAGAACGAGGGACCTTTTTGGTTCGAAAAGAGGAGGTCTCACATCCGACAGCCACCTCCACCATGACCTTCAACCCTTCAGGGAGAGAAGCAGCTGAAACACCTGCTCCCAGGGTATTTCGAGGGGGGCGCCCCCAGACCTCTGCTCAGGTCACCATCGATGTAGCTACTTCCACCATTACCTTCTTACCTAGCACCCAGGTGACAGATGCTCTTCCGGCTGGAATTCCAGTAGACCCTGTTGAGAGCGTCTACATCGACTACTATCTTTACCAGGCTTTCGGAGGAGAGAAGACCCTATCGGTTCTACAGCCTCCTATGCTGAACGTTCCGGTTCAGATCACAGAGGGAGACACCTCTTTTGAGATGGGGGGAGATCGTACATCTGACTTCCTGGCTAACTACTTGCTCAAGGTGGATGAGTCACAGGTCTACCTCATTGCCTCGTCGAGCTACGACAGTCTGACCGAGAAGACCACTATCAACATTGTAGCTGGTTCGGGAGACAACCAAGGCTTCCTTGATGATTTCCGGAACCCTTCCTTGGCGGTCACTTCTGGGCCCACCCCTCTTGCTTCCTATTTCCAGGTGGAACCGGGCTCTTTTGAGGCCACTCCTCGGGGATCTAACACGCTTCGTTTGAGTGGAGATCTGACTCAGACTTACACGAAGGGGGTTGTGATCTACTTTGACGGGGGGAGCACATACACGGATCTCAATCTGGTGGACGGCTCTGTCTACGACAAGGACACGGATCGAACGGAGGTTACCTTAGCTTCCAATGGAGCTCGTCAGTACAGCTCAACTCCAGGTCTTTTGAAGCGTTCTGTGAGAGCTATTTTGGGGTCTCCAGTGGCTCAGGCCAATACGGCTCGGGCCCCCATCCTAAGCGAGCCCAGTCCAGACTCTCCTATCTTCCAAGGCTCTCTTTACGTAGTTTTCCGGAAGGCCGAGGGGGAAATCGGAACCATCCTGACAGAAGGAGAAGACTACACCATTGACGGCTCTGGGCTGGTGGTCTTCACGGATCCGTTAGGCTCTGATGAGGAGCTTTCAATTCTCTACTCGGGCAATCGGTTGGTAGAAGCCGGCCGACGTTTCCGGGTTTCATACACCTATGGGATTGGGCCGGATGACAGCAGCAACGGGCTCTTAGATCAGGTCCTCACCATGGACTACGTGGCCTACATCCCGGATTCCTTCTTCTGGAGGGTCGAGACCTACACCAACTTCCGAGGGGAGTTGGCTGAGCAGTATGAGGATGAGGCCAAGGCTTCCGTTCCTTCTGGGGGGCCCGTTTTGGAGAATGCTCCGGCGTCCCGACTTTACGAGCAAGGGGTAGAGTCTGAGTTTTTCGATGAGAGATACCTGTCCAACGAAGATGTGGTGGCCCGAGCTACTCTCAAGCTCTACAACGACATGGTTAACTATCTGGAGGATGCCCTTCAGCATATGGATGGCCGGGTAGTAGGTGATCAGGATGGTCGGTTCTTGTTCGACGGGAATCTTGACAACCCTGATCGAACTTCTTTCGACGATGTCACCAACCAGATCGACGACCGCTTCAAGATCAGTCCCGCTCCCTACGAGGTCAACTTCCCTCCCTTGTCGTTGGTTTCCGTGGGGACCTACCAAGAGGTCTACAAAGCTGCCCCAACCAGTCGTTTCTATCCTACCCAGAGACAGCTGTTTTCCGGGGTGGACTATACGGGAACACCTGATACAGGAGAACCGATTGGGGCTGTAGGCTACGAGAACGTTACCGGTCTCAATGGAGTAGAAAAACGGTGGCCCTGGGCTATCGTGACGGAGACGGCAGAGGCCACAGCCACTCAGCTTTCGGTGGACTACGCTCAAGGGGATGAAACGCTGCTACGGCCTCCTTTCTCCTCGGGGGATACGGTCACTGTGTACGCCCCCAATCGAGTCTCAGTTCTCATTTCGGCCGTAGCTGTGGTGGGGGTTCCCAACGGTACTACCATTCAGCTAGGGACCCTGGGGGTGATCGTTCCCAGGGGTTCGGCGGTGGTACTTGACAAGTCGGACACGAACTACCGAGACAAGTACTCTGTGGGCTGGGATCTTGGCTTGGATTCTGAGCTTGGACTACTGACCTACATCGATGCGGGCACCTTCTTCACCAACAACCCCCCTCCAACGGAAACCATGTTGGACATGGTGGCTGGCCTTCCGGCAGCTTACACAGATCCCGAGCGTTTCCCTGCTTTGGATGGCCTTACCACGGATGACGACGGGAATCGGGCCCTTCCGCCCCTCAACCCCTACTATGAGTCTGAGCTCGGAGGGTCCGAGCACATTGGGTATCTTTACCGAGAAAGAGAGGCTCTTGAAGGAGGGGGACGCTTGAGGGATGCCACTCAGGCTCCGTTCTTGGGGGTGGGAGATACCACAGGCACGATCATTACCCTCACCAGCCCAGCTACTTTCCCGGCTCCAGCTCCTCAAGCAGGGGACTTGGTACGCATTCTAGATGGTAACCCTGCCAATACGGCGAACTTCCGGAGAATCATCTCGGCGACAACCAGCAGTGTCACTGTTGCGGGTGGGGATACCTATGTTTCGGATACAGGGTTCAACTTCACGGTAACGGTCAGCAACAACTTGGAATCTGGTTCTGGGACGGTCAGCCCCGCTACTCGTCTGACTGATGGTTCGGCTACCTTCCAAAGCAACAACGTGTTGCCAGGGCACACGGTGGTTTTGAACGATACCGAAAGACGCCAGGTGACAGCTGTGATCTCCGAGACACAGCTCAACATCACAGCCGCTTCTTTCACGGGGGCTGCTACCTATCGAGTAGAGAATCCTAGGAGTACGTTCGGGGGCAACAACTCCATACAGGATGAGGTTGTAGACTTCTTGTATGGAGAATTGGGGGCTTTGTCCACGAACACTCCTCCGGGCCCTTATGCTCAGAGAAATGCTTTAGGGAGATACCTGGACGAAGCCTTTTCCTACACCTACGTAGCCTATGGAGGCAGCGTTAGTGGGAGCACGCTCACGAGCGGCGGAGCTCAGTTCCTAGACGATGCTCAGGCTGGGGACTACATCTACGTCAAGACGGGGGCCAACACTGGTGTTTACCGAATAGACTCGATCACGAGTCAAACGGCTTTGGAGATCGAAGGCACTTTCCCCTCTGCTGGAGCCGTCACTTACTGGCTTGCCCAGACGAGTTTGGCTACTCAAACTGCCTTGGAAACGGTGGGAGAGGTGATGGCTCGTATTGACGACGCCATTGCTGAAACCACCACCTTCTTGAGTTTGGCCAGTACTCAGATTCCTGTTTCGGGGGATGCCGGAGCCTTTGCTCTAGGTTGGCTGACTTCGGACATGACCAGTCGGGTATCTGAGATCAACCTTCGAATCAGTGCCCTCACGACGGATGTGCCTTTACTGGAAGACATTTTGGCAGCCACTGACCGGCTCTACGACAAGAGGTACGTATGGATCGATGCAAGGATCAATCGGGAGAACGGAATCATAGTGAGGAAGGAACGGGCGCAGGAGAGCCGGTCGAAGAACAAGAGCAAGACGCTGAAGGCACTGACGAAACTCCTGACGACGTAAGTCCGAAATGGGTCCGGAAGGAACGTTTCGCCATTCAGGATCGCATGATTGATGTGGTGAAGAAGACCATTGAAGCCGCTAAGGCTGAGAGAGACGCAGCCAAGAAGAGACTGAGGAAGCTGCAGTACGGAAGATAGTCTATGGCCAATTGGCAGTCGTTCGTCATCCAGGTACCCGGCAAGGACGTTCTTGAACCAGTCAGGAATGTCCTAGAGACGCTACTCATTTACCTGGAGATCCTGAAGGCTATCCTAGACACCATCAAAGCGGCCCTGATTGACTTCGGAAACCCAATCAAGGAACTCATCGAGGCCCTTCTTAGACTCATCGAAGAGCTTCTGCAATCTCTGAAAGCCACGGGTGTTTTCGCCTATTTCGACGTGCCTGATCCGCTGGTAAACCCCAACTTTGACGCCTACCATGGGGGCTTCCCAGCTTTCACTACTCGCTGGAAAGGTTCCTTGTTGGATTCTCAGGATCCGAATCGTCCCCAACCCAGAGCAGGTACCAAGAGTGGTTTCGTCATCCTTCTAGTGGATGCTTCTGATCCTTTCACGTTGCTGAATCGGTTGAAGAACCTTCTTCGCTTTTTCAGCAAGGAGTTCACTGCTCCTCGCTATGCCGCACCAGCCAACTTCCGAGCTGTACCGGTTGGCTCGGATGGGGATCCAATTCTGGCAGTGGCTAGCATGTTCGATAGTGAGATCGAAGCTATCGAGGTCATGTGGACGCTGCCTACTTCTCAAGAGGTTCCTGATCCGGGCTTCCAAGACGTCGTAAGCAAGGTGGCTCACGAGTTTGTTCCCCCTACCTTCTTGCTGGAACGCTCCAACATTGCTCCTAGCCGGGATCTCGATGCCACGCTACGGGGGTCTGACGGGAATCCGACTTCGGGCGTCGTTGACCAAGACATCATGCGTTCGGAGGACGATGCTGGAAAGGTAGTTTTCAGTAATGCTCAGAGCTTTGCCTTTGCCCGGGATGAGGTGGGTTACTCGATAGAGCCCCTTAAGGATGAGAATGGGGACCAGGTTCTGAAGTTCCAGAAGTACATCAAGATCGATCCCACTGATGTAGCCGCCATCTTTGGCCAGTTGGGAACTTTCCGGTACTTGGACTCGGACATCGAAAGGGATGTCACCTACTACTACCGGGTGCGAGCCTATTCAGGGGATTTGGACATCGACGAGACGGCCAATATGGTTCGTTTCCCAGGCAGTCTCGAAGCTGGCGGAGCTTCCGGTAGAGGGGACTACTTCTTGCGGTGGCCTTCGACCAGCGGGGGGGTAGTCACCATGGGAGAGCCCACGAGCATCGTGTCGGCTATCGTGCCTACAGTGCCCGAGGACTTCAACGTCATCGAGACTTTGAGAAGGTTGTTTCAGGCGGCTTTCTCTCTGGATTTCCACCTTCCTTTGGAGGCCAATGCCACCTTCGATGACAACGGACTGCCTACGGGTAGTACCGAGTCTTTGCAAGTGGGGCGAGGGTCTTTGCAGGACTATGCAGGTATTGTAGCTACGCTCTTTGCTTTGGGTAGCATTGAGGAATCTGGAGAAGCTCTAGGGCTGACTGAGGCAACCGCTGTCCCCAGGACGGAAGCAGAGATCTTGGAGGACATCGGAGAGGCGACGGCCAATCGTTCTTCCATCAGCTACCCTTGGCAGAACTTCGTATTGAGAAGGCACTCTGCTCGGCTGGCGGACACGGTAGCTTCTGCCATGCTGGAGGCTTCTCATGTGGGGGCGGCTGGCAACTTCCAGGTCATCATGGAAGGTTCTTGGCCCAAGACTCCCATCCCCGACATCGACGTGACGGTGGATGGTGTAACTAGACCAGCCCAGAATATCTGGGAGCTGGTCTATGCGATGACGGGGACGGAAGACGATCCCAACCAATCAGCTGCCTACAATGCACTCTATCCGGGGATAGCTACCGAAGAGTCCATCCGAGTCTACTTCCGGTCCTATGACAACACTGCTCCTCGGATCAACATCTTGGCAGCCGTCAAGTTCATACTCTCTTTTACCTTGGGAGGGGTGCCCCCGGATTGGGAAGCGGTGGTCCCTTTGCGGGACATCATCCCGTGGTCAGGGCAGTACATCTACGACCTTCTTGAGCTCATTCGTAAGCTGATTGCGGCCTACGAAGGGATCATCCAGGAGATCAACAACTTCATTGAGCTGCTGGAACGAAAAATCGATGCTTTGGAACGACTCATCCAGTTCCTGATCGACATTTTGAACATCATCGAGAGTCTGCAGGTGGGTGCCTACATGCTCAGTGCCAGTGGCCTCAGTGGAAACGTTTCCACCTGGTTGGACGTGATAGACAACGCTGGAGGGGACATTCCTCCTTCGGGGCCGGGGGGCTATTCGGCCGGCGTTTCGTTTGCTTACGTGGCGGTAGATGTAGCCGCCTTTGAGGAAGCATTTTCGATCATCTTCTAGTAGGCATGGCTCACGACACGTATCTCGGGACCTTCAACCAGGCGCAGTTCGAACGCTTTCTGGAGTTCGCCCGCAGTCAGCTGTCCTTGATTGAGGCTAGGTTGGCCCATCTAGCGGCGGAGATGACCCGGGTGGGGGTAGTAGTTTTCACGTACTCTTCAAATGGAGTTCCGACAGGCTACTCGGCCGATCCTTCTACCTCATACCTGGCGAAGCTTCTGGCGGCCTATGAGGTGCTCGGAGGCAATCCCTTCATTGACCTGAGAGCTCGGGTCAAAACGACCCCTGTGTTCGTGGTGGCAGGGGATGAGAACGTGTCTCCTAACCTCATGTCGAGTGGTGACGTGATCGCCCAGAAAGGGCTTTCTGATGCCACGACGGCACAGCTGATGCGCCAGGCCCGGAGCTGGCTAGATGAGACCCTGTGGAGTCGGTCAGGGCGCCTAGAGAGGCGTATCAGGAGAGCTCTGGACTACTACGATGCTCTTCAGGAGGAGTTGGATCATCTGACGGTCATTCAGCAGTCCGTAACTACCAAGGGGAGTTTGGAGGAGGTAGCAGCCCAAATCTCAGTGTGGATCAATGACCCGAGCTATTTGGCTGTTTTGCCTTTGTCGTCAGAGATAGACGCCTACGGTTTCCAGAATCATGCTCCCGAAGCCCCTTATGCCCCACCTGTAATGACCACTCCGGATGGGCAATCCCTCACGAACCCCAATGCTGTGGGTCGTGTGGCCGGAGTGGAGGGTACCCAGAAGTATTCTGGCGGTATTGCAGAACCAGGACAGAACCAAGGATGAGTTTCGACCGAAAGATCGATCAGGTATGTCCCCACGAGGTGGTGGCAGAGCCCTTGTATTTGAGCACCGACAGGCAGACGGTTCGCCCACTTCGTCCTATCGGCTCATTTCGGTCTGTTCGGTTGCGGCTCAATGGCTTGATCGAGGTTCCAAGCGAAGGGGTACACATAGCTGCCAAGGCTATGGGTTCTAGACGGGGGCCCTTCAACATCACTTCTGGTGTCAACGACACGATGGTGGTGCAGGTGAATCAGGGAGATGAGCAGGTACTCACGGCTCCTCCTGGCAATAGTATCCCAGCCTCTAACCTAGTTTCTGCACTGAACCAGCAAATCAGCAAAGCTCGTTTTGAGGTCTTCAACGAGACCCTTCAGCTGAAGTCCGAAGCTATAGGCCCTTACGCCAGCCTCTTCATTGGTTCGTCAGGTAGTTTGGCTACTACTTTGGGGCTCACTCAGAATCGCCTGTGGCGGGGCGTCCAAACAGTGCCCGGTTGGTCATTGGTGAACCTGCCAGGGGCGCTTCCTGATCGACCCCTTCGTCTTGTTCTGTTTGACGAGAAGCTCAAAGGCTTTTCGGACTACGTGGAGTTGGATTACGCCACTATCCGGCAAGAGTGTCGTCGTTGTGGAGGAGTGGGGGTAGAGAACGACTGGCGCTACACTCAGCAAGGAAATACTGTCGAGGTTCGAGACGAGGCTCTTTTGATCCAGGAGATCCTTAAGTTCACCTACACAGTCAAAGGTTCCAACCGATTCCATGGTTGGTACGGAACTAGCGTCTTGACGGTGGTGGGACAGAAGTTGTCGAACGGGGGCTTGGTTCAGAACATCCTTTCATCTGAGTTGCAGGAAGGGTTTCGTCGTTGGCAGAACATCAAGAAGCAGCAGGAAGAGACCGTGGGGCAAGAGGTCTCTGACGCTGAGTATCCTCTAGCAATCTCTGCCGTCAACGTCGAGCAGAGCACGGAAGATCCAACGGTCATTTACGTTGGAACCACCGTCATCAATCGTTCTCGGCAACCTATTCAGATAGAGCGAGGAGTCAGAGTCCCAGAACCTTTGGACCTACTTGGATCAACAGCGCAAGAAGGTGTGATTCGTCAGTCTCTCAGTGGCTACTCTCGTATCGGGTAAGTCTTTGGTCTCTGCTGGTGAGCCGCAGAGCTGGCTTTGTTAGAACTCATTTCTCCCTGAAAGAATCTATGTCAACCCAAAATTATCCTTTTTGAGGGAAAGCCTCGGGTAAGCAACGATGGCTACAGCACCACAGATCAATCTCAGAGACGGCTCGGGCACATCCCAGACGATTGAGTACTCCACCAACATGGAGTTCGCTACGATCGAGGGGACCATCGATACCACTACGGTGGATCTTCAGGTGTCTGTCAATGGGTCTGCCTTTGTTTCTGACCCCACCCTGGTGAAGTTGGATGCTCAGACCTTCATAGTACCCAACCCTGCTTCGTTGCCTGATGGGTTGTCTCTGGACATCGGTATCAACACGATCCAACTTCGTGCCATTGGTATTTCGGGGGACGTGAGTGCGGCTTCCACGGCTACCATCACTCGGCTCGAACCTACGGATGACGACGGTACCATTCCTTCAGGGATACGGGTTCGTAGGCACCGGAACTACATTGACATTCTTGTAGCTAAGCCACAGTTTTCAGCGGGCCTTACGCTTGACCTGGCTCAGCTGCCGCTTCAATTCAGAGGCTTCAACATCTACGCATCAGCGGCACCAGGAGGGACCACAGGGTACTTCAAGGTCAACGAAAGCCTCCTGACTGAGGCAGGTACCTATGAGGAGGACACCAACACCATCCAGCAGTACAGCACGGTTTTTGAGCCTGAGGCTCAGTATGTTCGGGTGGTGGTGACTCAGGAAGACGAGTTTGGAAACGAGATTCACAGGAACCTTGATTCCTCGTTCAGTGTGTTGGGTTACTCTAACGACCTTCGTTTCTCGGGTACTCTAGATAACCGAAAGTTGACGGAGTTCATCTCCTTTTCGCACAACCGTTCTGGGGGCGCCGGAATCATCAACAGTGATAGGTTCTTGAATGTTCAGTCTACTGACCCTCTTTACTACGTTGTCACGGCTGTCTACTACGATGCAGATCTGAACCGAGAGTTCGAAACCCCTTATTCTCAAGAGGTTTTGGGTGCGCCCCTAATCATTGACACTAACATCACCGATTTGCCTGGTAGAAATCAGCTTCAGATCATTACCAGTTTCGTGGATGATGTACAGAGGGTAAACCAGGAGATCAGTCTCCTGCCAGGGTCCACTACCCGAGATGTGAGCATCGACCCCTTCTCTAGTGAGGCCGAGCGTATTTGGTTCATCATCGACTTCGTTCACCGAAGTCAGTCTTTCGTAACCCTTCTTCAGATCGATGACTCCAACGGAGATGGGGTGTCGGATTTGGTGTCGGGAAGTGCTTACAAGACAGCTCTCAAAGCAGCCCTTGGGTACTCCACGGATTCGGCTGTTCAGCAGCTAATCGATGCTCAATTCGATAAGCTGGCCAAGAATGTGCAGAAGACTCGCCTCCCTGGGCGTCAGGCGGTAGGGGAAGCGGTTTTCTACAAGGCGGTTCGTCCTACCGAAGACATTACCATCGCCTCAGGTACGACAGTTTCTACTAACGCAGACTCTGCCTCAGGACTTGCTTCGGTCAGGTTTGTTGTGGGGGGCACCTACGTGATGGTGGCTGCTAATGCAGACGCCTACTACAATTTCGACAACCAACGTTACGAGATCACAACCGACATCTCAGCGGAGACCATTGGAAGCGTCGGAAACCGTCCTGCAGGAAGCATCAAGAACGTTCAGGGTTCGGTAGGGGGTCTGCAGGTAACCAACGTAGAAGCAACGGTTTTCGGTAACAACCGGGAATCCAATGCAGCCTTAGCGGCTCGGGCTCAGCTTGGATTTGTCAGTGTGGATACGGGAACCGAAGGGGGCTACCAGTCTACCTCGGCCGAACAGACTGGAATCATCAAGAGCAAGATCGTCAAGAGTGGAGATTCTTTGATGATGAGGGATTGGGACGAGGTCCGAAAGAAGCACATTGGGGGCAAGGTAGATATCTGGATTCAGGGTCTGCGGGAGCGAACTGTCACGGAAAGGTTTGCTTTCACCTTCGAGATTGCCCGAGACATTCGGTGTGAGATCATCGATTTGGCCAACCTCATTTTCCGAGTGCAAGACTCTCGGGTCACAGTTGATACCCCCATCATGGATATCCTGAACGACTCCGTTCACGGGTTGGGCGTCAGGAATGTTACTCTAGGCTTGGACTACGATCTGACGGGGGTGACTATCCTCGACTATGAAACCTTCCAGATCGACAATTCCATTCCTCAGCCGGCTACGGCTATCGACGACATCATCACTGCAGACTACCGTTTCCGATCCATCAACCAGTTCACCTTCAGCCTTCAGCCGGTACGTCGAGTGGTGTCCGTGGTGGGGACTGAGTCCGGAGCTCTGGACAACAGCTTGGGGTACGATCTGTACAAAACTGACGATCCCCTTCTGGATGGCGAAAGCACGATCGCTCAGAACTACTTGGTCATCAACCAAGTAGGAGGCATTCCTACAGGAGCTACGATCCCGGTCAACGGGGAAGAGCATGTGCTGATTGGGTTCTTCCAAGAACCTCTTGGAAGCGTAGGTATCAATACAGCGACCCTTCGAGTCTTCAGTGAGGACGGGCTTATCGAGTATGACGGCCCCTCTGCTTCCAGCCCGGATTACGAGATTGTTGAGGGAACCTCAACCACTCCCATCAAGATCGTTCGTACAGCTTCTTCGGCGATCCTCAGTGGTCAGACAGTCAGTGTGGACTACGACCACGACGAGAACTTCACAGTCACTTACGTGATCAACGATTTGGTGCAGGAGTTGCAACGCACGGTGAACACTCGGCGACACACAACTGCCGATGTGCTGGTCAAGCAGGCTGTCGAAAATGAGCTGGACTTGGAGACTACCGTACAGCTCAAGCTGGGGGCCAAAAAGGACAAGGCTGATCCGGCCATTCGGTCAAGTGTCTCTATTGAGACCAACTCCAAGGTCATTGGGGCAGGCTTGGCGCAATCTGACGTAATCCAGGCTGTAGACTCCACAGAGGGCGTTGACTTCCAAGTTCTACCCTTGGCCCAGATGGGGTACTCCGATGGCTCCTTGAGGCTCAGAGAGTCCGTATTGAGCAGTTATGTGCCTCTCACCTACTACAACACCGGGGCCAATCTGGTCTACATCCTCACCAATCCATTGCAGTACCCCACCACAGATGGTGGAGGTCTCGAAGTGGAACACAAGGGGGTGTTCCAAGACGATGAGGCCATGCTCCTTGCTACCAGTCTTGCTGTCGTCAAGTTGAATGACTTCTCGGCTTGGATCATCGGGGACGATGGGGCTGTCATTCCCGAATACTCTGACGATGCCACCCTTGTCAGTGAAGGTTTCACGGATCCTGATGACATCGAGACTGAGCGTCTTCGTAGGACGGCCAACCACATTGTGGTGTCTATCGCTGGAGGGGGAACTCCGGTGGATACCCCAGCGAACCACAGCTATGCCGTGAGCTATGTGGTGAGAAACGACAAGGGACCTCACAACATCGTCAGCTCGGACGTGGAGCACTTGTCCATGGGCAACTTTACTCTCACTTGTAGGGAGGTCACGAGCTAATGCCCCGCTTCATGTTTGACCCAAATCGGGTCAACTACAGCATCCACAAGAAGGGCAAAGAGTACAATCTACTGGTTTTGCAGAGGGCTCAGTCCATTTTCTCGACCTTGCTAGACCTCCTTCCCAGCAACTGGATCAGTGGAGTGCAAGGCCCGAGCTATACACTGGAACTCAAGGCTGTTGCCGTAGAACTGGCCAAAATCGAGATAGCTCTGGAGGATGTGAATCGGGATATTTCCTTCGAGACCACTCGTAGTGAGTTCCTTCAGTCGATCGTGGGCTACCTGGTTTTCGTCAACGGCAAGATCCCTCCTATGGAGTATGACGACGTTGAATTTCGTCGTTTTCTCCTCACTCTCATTCGGATCTACTTTCAAGGTTCGATTCCGGAGGCTCTCAAGGACGCTGTAGACCTGTTTTTGACCGAAGAGTCGGATTTCATAGAGAACTTTCTCCTGGTTCGGCAGGGGGCTTCTGGGTACGACATCAGCGATCAGTTCGGTTTTCAGGCGACAGTGGACACAGGCGGGGTGTTCCCGGAAAACGCTTTTGCCCTCCAGGCGGCTCTAGGGACCATCATGGACGTGATCCGGCCGGCCCATACGCTCTACCGGATTCGATACCTCTTCACCGATGACTACATCCCCAATGGGGACGATATCAACCGCATTTTGGACGAGAGTCGGTGGCGTTTGGCCTGCTACTACTACGAAGATTTTCGGACCTATTGTGCTGGGATCAAGGATCGGGACCGTTTGGGGCGGAAAACTAACCAGGCGGTGGTCGGGGAAGACCACAGTCAGGATTTCTAACGGTTTTATGGGCCCGCTAGAGAGCAGGAGGCCCTATGCAGATCAAACTCCGAGCCCGAGCCCGAGTCCGGGTTCACCAAGAGCGTCCCTATTGCTACGACAAGAAGAGGGGTCTCTGGCTTTACCGGCAGGTAGGGGAGGATGAAGAGGCGGGAAACATCGTCACAAATGCGGGTTTGGTAGCTCTTCATACCTACATCTACGGGACAACTGCTCAACGGACAGCCGGTGGTTTGAGTGGCACAGGATTCAATTACATCGCTTTGTCCAATGATGCCGCTGCTCCAGCAGCCTCTGACACATCCCTGACCGGGGAACTTTCTGGGGATGGTCTCACTCGGGCAGCAGGGTCGGTTACATTGCCCACGGGGGCAGGCACTGCCACTGAGATTTCCCATGCCTTTACCTACACAGGGGTCTCTCAAGGAGTCCGTAAGACAGCTCTTTTTGACGACTCCTCTAGCGGGAAGATGGCGCATGAGATTCAGTTCACCCAGCGGGTTCTAGTCACCAACGACGTTCTGACGCTCACCTTCTCGATCACGATTTCCTAGGGGCTCTAGTCAATGGCCGCCATAGCTCTCATCAAGTTCACTCAAGGGCCTAACACAGACATTGCAGGTCGAGCCGTCGTTGGAACTCCCTACGGTGTGGACGGCTCTGTGGTGGTCTCGAACGACGACCCTACTGACATTCATCACTGGAAGGTCTACCTGGTCAGTGCCCCTCCCGGGAGCGCTCTGGAGCTAGCTACTCAGGGAGATTGGACTCTACTCAACGAAGGAGTCAGCAACACCCCGACGGCCAGCTTCAATCCGGACATTGCCGGTAGCTACCGTATCTTGCTTCAGGTTTGGGATGTCGCCAACAACCTGAACCAAGACATTCGAAACTTCATCATCCTGGATGATGGTGACTTCATCCTGCCTCCTTTCCAGAAGCTTCCAGACCCTCTTCCGCTACCCAATCCTCAAGATCCTAGTGACGTCCAGAAACCCAATGAGATGAACGTTGGGGGGCAGCCGTATGGCTGGATGGGCAACACCAGCTATCAGCTTCATCATCAGCTCATCAAGCATGTGGCTACTTTGGTGCCGTCTCCTGGGGCAGGCGACACAAGCAAGATCTACGTGGTCACAGGCGCCGGATCTGTAGCTTTTTCGTTCTTGGTTGATGCCAACATCGATGCTGCTGCGGCTATTGATGTTTCGAAGCTAGCTCCAGGTACGAACGGATACGTGTTGACCACGAGTGGAGGAGTCCCTGTCTGGGCGGCTCCTTCTGGTGGAGGGCTTACACCCCCTAGCGGAGCTGGGGACATAGCAAAGCTGGCCTTTGCAGATGCCGCTGGAACTGACCTGGATTATGCCGATGGTGTCAAGGTCAAGAATGCTGGGACCACTCAAAATGGTCTTGAGTTTGGTACGGCAAGCATTGAGAACGTAAGTGATGACCTCGTATTCAATGTGGCTACAGGTCAAGCCCACATCCTCCAAGAGAATACCACGGAGTTTGCCCGGTTTGATTTAGGCTCTGGAGGGAGCACGCCTCGGCTACTGTTTGCCAATGATGGGGCGGTTGTACTGCCCGGGGGTGGGTATACGCTCTTCGGGGATGGGACTGCACCTTCGGCTGGATGCATCAGGCTTGGTTCAAACTATGCAACCGGCTCATCCGCGACCGTAGAGGTGATGACCGTCTACAAAGACGGCTCAGACAAGAAGATCCTTTGGTACTTCGCTCCGGAGGGCCCACCGGCAGCACTCGCATTGGGCGACTTCACCGATTTGCTTTGGCTTGAGGGTTCCTGGGTCAGTGCGAATAGTGCAAGTGACTTCACTGTCTCTGCTGTAGATGACATCAACTTGTTTGCGAACAACGGAGGAACGTCGCTATACGTCACGTCGGAGGGTGTTGTAATCGCTCGTACAGCTCTTGGGGTTCTTGAGTTTGCTGCGAGTGCGAACGCAGAGATCAGAGTAGGTACGGCTTCATCGAGTGCTGGGGACAATCTTGCGGTGCTTGCTGGTGCTGCGGACGGATCAGCGAACGCTGGTGGTGTGCTGCAACTAGCTAGTGGTCCTGGAGGGACCCCTGGTACCAACGACGGAGATCTGGAGTTCTACGTTGGAGGAACGTCTGGGACGAAGGTTCTAGTCTTCGACGTCGATACTGTTGCCCCGACTGATGGTCAGGTGTTGACCTGGAGCGCCACGAACGCTGCAGCAGAATGGGTCACTCCTGGAGGTGGATCGGGGGACGTTGTGGGACCGGCGAGTGCCACAGACAATGCTGTTGCTCGCTATGATACGACCACAGGGAAGCTCATTCAGGATTCAGTCTTCCTGGTGGATGATAGCGGCAACGTCACAGGCGCAGGGACCTACAACGGAGAGACGGTTGCTAACCTGATCCACGACAACGTGGCCGGAGAGATCACTGCTGTTACTCTCAAGGCTACTCCGGTCAGTGCCGACGTTCTTTTGATTGAAGACTCGGCAGACTCGAACAACAAGAAGAGGATCACGGTTGGAA
>Ga0272441_10002077_pt1 | contig 41469 bp, 41 predicted proteins | sample SSMProp6N_FD_193582 | JGI IMG/M metagenome (GOLD analysis project Ga0272441, IMG submission 193582) | Marine sediment archaeal communities from Little Sippewissett salt marsh, Falmouth, MA, United States - SSM-Prop-6N | ecosystem: Environmental > Aquatic > Marine > Wetlands > Sediment ...
GATCCGTGTCATCCAGCGTAGAGCATACGGTATCAAAGATCAGGAATATCTAATGCTCAAAGTAATAACGTCATTTATAGATGAGCCCAAAACGGGCTAAATCATGCACAACAAACTCGGAAGATCCTTAAAAAAAAGATGCAAACCGGAGTGATCAGGCTGTGCTGAGCGGATAAAATTGTGATTTCTGTGCAACCCCTTGACTTATTAAATATAATAAGTTATTAATATTAATAATGTGGCATATTCGAGAACATTACAAATTAAGCAAGATTGTTGAAAAACTGCCCTTGCAGGTCGTCAAAAAATACGAACTTTGGAAAAGCATTGTTTTTCGACACGGCCCGGATAAATTAAGGGAATTTCCCGGTTTTCATGATGAAAAATTAAAAGGAGACCGTGAAGGACAGCGATCATCAAGGCTCAACATTCAATATCGAATTATTTATTCTATCGAAAAAGAGGTTGTTTCGGTTTATGTGATTGATATAACACCGCATAAATATTAGGGAGTCAAAATAATGAAAATCAATAAAGCAAACTACAAACCGGCAAAACAGCATACTGTTTTAACCACCGGAGAAGTGATAAAAATGCTGCGCGAATTGAAAGGGTGGACGCAGGAGGAACTATCAAAATATTGTTCCATCAATGCAAAAAACATCAGCCTGCTCGAAAATGACAAGCTGGAAATCGGAAAAAAAAGAGCATTACAGCTCGCCACAGCGTTTGATGTGCATCCTGCCATCATCATGTTTCCTGAATACGAATCACGAGAAATTCAAAGAGTGGCATAACCTTTGGGGAAGGTCAAATCAGGAACAAGGATCGATCAAGCCGCGCTGAGCGGATGGATTTTTTTGAGCTCCCGGGCGATTTCCCGCAGCGGCGAAGGCGATCTTCTGTGTTGCTGCAGATCAAATAAGTTTTCCTGTTAATGTAAAATTAGAGTATAATATTACATTATAAAAGCATTAAATTAAATGCGAAGGAGATACAAAATGACCATACGCATTACCGAAGACATTCGTTCCATCACGGACCTGAAACGCAATACAAATTCCGTGCTTGACCAGATTCATAAAACCCGGCGGCCGGTCGTGCTTACCGTTAACGGAAAGGCCGAAGCGGTTTTGGTGGATGCCGAAGAGTATGAAAAAATCACAAATGCTTTCAACCTGCTTAAACTTCTTGTTCCTGCCGAGCAGGACATAAAAGAAGGAAACTGTACCGAGGCGAAAGAATTTTTCAAGGAGTTTAAATGTGCAAAAAAGATATAATGTCAGGATTACCGCAAATGCACAAAAAGACCTTGAACGTATCTTTTACTACATAGCTGCCGACAGCATAAACAATGCGAAAAAGTTTATTCTGGAACTGGAACAAAAGATCTACGGCCTGGAAACGCTGCCCGAGCGTTTTGCCCTGATTCCGGAAAATGATTATTTCGGCACAAGTTACCGGCATATTGTCCATAAAAAATATCGTGTCATTTACAGAATCGATCATAATGGTGTATACATCCTGAGAGTCGTTCATGGCGCCATGCTTCCGGAATTATGAACAGCTGAAAAGATACCGGGTCTATTCTTGACTCAGGGTATGTAAATACAGCAATGAAGCAGAAATATATTGAACTGAATCAGCAGCTGAAGGCCAACGGTTTTCTGGTTCATGTTTCCCCTTTGCCGGACATCAAGATCTTAAGGCCCGGAGTGCGGAACAGAATATACGCTTCGGACAACTTGTGCATGGCCATACCCAATGCCATCAAGAAACACGGGTTTCCGGTTTCCTGTGTCAGGCTGTATGAGTACTGCTTTTTGAAACAGCAATTTTCCTTCTGCTCAATCGCCGGTACATACGTGAAAGATGTTGCACTGGCCGGAATGACCGCCTATTTTTTTCCGAAAAACGACTTTACTGTTCTCAGGAAATACTGTTCAAACCTGAAAAAAATGTCGCTTGGGCTGATCGATACGCACGACCATGAATATGTTTCAGATAAAGAGATTCGGCCGCTGGTGAAAGTTTCATTTACCCTTGAGATGCTTTTTTGCTACAGTATTCACCATGAAAATGATTCCAAAAAGGCAATTGTATTAAAATTATTACGCAAATATCTGATGAGCGGATTTAATGGAACAGGGTGTGATGGAGAAAAGGTTGAATCATAGTGATGCGCCCCGCCTATCCCGCCTTTGGCGGGACGGAGCAGCCCGGTAATTAAGATTGATTTCCCGGATTGTATCGCTCGACCCCGCTCACAGAGCGGGGCTTCCGCGAAACACTCCGGCCAGGGAAAGGAGAAAATGGGCAATTCCTCTGCAGGAAAGATTATTCAAGATGTTTACCGCGAAATCGGGCTTCATGAGCCCCGGGTGGCTTCGTATCCTTCTTTTGATGATCTGGTGGATGATTACGAGAACTGGAAGGATGCGGCCAGTCCGCTATCAGCCTGTTTCTGGTCCTATCAGTATCCCGTTTTATATCCCTACGGCTACTGGGCAAAGTTTCGCCTGTTCGATGAAGGGTTTCAGTTCGACCTGACCCGGACGGCCAATGAAAACGGCTGCTACGATATTCCGGAGTACAAATCAAAGATCGATATCAAACCGTCCCTTTTGCACAACCGGTATCTCGCTGTCTGTATGGATGCGGGTTTAAAAAATCGAAACAGTGATTTCGATGAAAAGGTAATCGGTCTGGTCCGGGACAACGGCAAATTTTTTGAGAAAATGCAGGACAGACTTGAACGGGAAGACCCATCCAACCAGATGTCGGTCCGAGACTATCTTTTTCTCGGCGGATTCAGCTGGCTGAGGATGGAACGGGATATCTTGCGGCACATGAGAAGGTGGGTCGGCAAACCGGTCTGCGAGGAGCATTTTCAGAATGCAAACCGGATCTGTAATGAAAAAATTCTGTTTATCACTTTTACAAAAACTGTTTTTTGGGTCAAATTATTTGATTAAAATATGGTTTGCAAAAAAGTGGAAACGAAAGATTCCCTGCGGAGAAAATTTGTTCTGTTTAGCAAACTATTGGAAATAATATGAGTGTTTTGCGTTCCGTCAAAAAACAGATAAAAAGAATTCCCGGTGTGTTATATGCCCGGTCGGTTATCAACCGGGCGCGAAATGCCCGCTGCCGGGAAAAACATGTGGCCATGTTCCATGCCGGGCGGTGCGGGAGGTGTTAAAAGATACCCGGTATGACTGGATGCTTTATCGCTGAGGTCAACGGGCCGGTCCCGATACCCGGCAAAATCGTAAATGAATTTACACCGCGGGACCTGTTTCTCCATTATGAAAACGTTTCAGGGTAAAAAATGATTAACCATCCGCCGGCAGAAAAACCGTGGCTGTCCTGGGCCTATGTGGCCGCCTGGACCCTGACCATATTTATGGCCATTCCCCTGGCCCGGGCGATCCAGCAGTTTGTCCGGGACACCTGGGGCAGAGAATCCTTCATGTATGCGGTGGCAACAATCATTGTGGCGGTTCTGGCCGTTGCCGTGATATGGATGATCCGGTTCCGTCCGGCATCCGTGAAGGCCTGCCTGTGGCTGGCCGGGGTCGCGGCAACCTTTCTGGTCTATACCCTGAACGTCGGTCAGGACCAGCCGGAAGAAACCGTACATTTTATTCAGTACGGTGTTCTGGGGGTGCTGGTGTTCCGCGCGTTGTCTCACCGGATCAGGGACAGCAGTGTTTACCTGGCGGCGGCTGTTGTCTGTGGCATTATCGGAACGGCAGACGAGTTCATCCAGTGGCTGACGCCCCGCAGGGTTTGGGGGCTCAGGGATATCTGGTTCAATTTCTCCGCAGGACTTCTGGTGCAAATCGGCATTGCAAAAGGACTGGCGCCGAAGTTTATCGGTTCCGGAATGGGCCGAAAAAATCTTCAAATTCTGTGCGGCCTGATCCTCACGGCGGTTGTTCTGCTGAGTGCCTGTCTGTTTATTACACCGCCCCGCATTGCCTGGCTGGCCAATCGGTTCGAAGCGCTTGAATTTCTCAACCGGAATGACAGCGTTATGTTTGAGTACGGGTACCGTTATGAAGATCCGGACATCGGCATCTTCCGGTCACGGTTTGCGCCGGAAGACCTGCGGCACACGGACCGGGTGCATGCCCCCGAGGCTGCAGAGATTTTAGATAGATTCAAAAGCCGGGAGGCCTACCGGTTCTTTCTCCGTTATGTGACCCCAATGAAAGATCCCTTTGTCCATGAGGCCCGGGTCCATCTTTTTCGCCGGGATTATTATTATCATACGGCATGGAAACATCAGGATACGCCGGAAGAGTTTAAAAGACGATTGACCATCGCCTACCGTGAAAACCAGATCCTGGAAAAATATTTTACCCGAACCCTTCGCATGTCCTCCTATGTCTGGCCGCGGGGAAAGCGATCCGAGGCCCGGCAGCATCTTTTAACCGATCAGGTTTATGAAAGCAGGGTGTCACAGGACCTGATTACCCGGATAGATGAATCGCAGGTAACCGGTTTTTTGGCCGTGTTGATTCTGGGGCTGGTTTTTTTATATGTTCGCCTGGGGAAACGGTCCGAAGAAAAACTGCATGACCTTAGTTCAATTTCTTGAATATCATTAGACAGGGGAGGGTTTATCATGGCATCCAAGATGACGCGGCGAAATTTCCTGGGCTGTGCTTTGGGCGGCGCGGCTTTTCTGGGCAGCGGCTGTTCTCTGAAGGCGGTATGGCCTGTGACCGGTGTGAGAAAAAGGTCTCTTCGATTGTGTTTTTATACGGATGTGCATGCCCGCACCGAATGGGATACGCCGAACGCCATGGCCCGGGCAGCGGATGCGATCAACGCAAGGAAAAGCGATATGGTGATGGCGGGTGGCGATCTGATCACGGACGGATTTCAGTCGCCGCTCAAAAAAACAGTTCCGCGCTGGGAGGCCTACTTGAAAATGCACCGGGCAATTCGGGGAAATGTTTATCCCGCCCTGGGAAATCATGATCTGACGGCGGCAGATCCGGAAGACGGCAGCCCTGCGGCCAAAAATCCCCGTCGGGTGTTTCTGGAGCGGATGGGACTGGATCGGACCTGGTACACTTTTGATGCCGCGGGATACCATTTTATTTTTCTGGATGCCGTTGACATTACCCGGGATCAATATCGCTACCGCGGCTTTATTCCGGCGGAACAGATGGAATGGCTCAAACAGGATCTGGCGAAACTGTCTAAAAGCACACCGATCATCGTGGTTACCCACATGCCGCTGTTAACCGCTTTTTACAGTGCTGTCAAGGGGTCGGGTTTTCCGGTGAAACCCAACCGGGTGATTATCAATAACCATGAGGTCCTGAAACTTTTTGAATCGCACAATTTGATTCTGGTGCTGCAGGGGCATCTGCATGTCCATGAAATGATGCGCTGGCGGAACACGACTTTTATTACCGGCGGTGCGGTCTGCGGCAAATGGTGGCGGGGAAACTGGTATGGAACGGAAGAAGGGTTTTGTGATATTACCTTGGGCGATAATTATGCGACCTGTTCTTATGTGGATTACCACTGGACGGCGAAGCGTCCGGTAAACCGGTAAAAGGGTCAGGGCTGTTCAGCAATGGAATTTTTTTGTGCCAGGATCTCTTTTTTCCGTTTAAACATCCGGTCGATCTCTTCCTGGGTTTTCAGTTCCGGGTTTTCAATCCCTGCCGATGCCATGCATTTGTCGATTTTTGTTTCCAGATCGGGCAGCTGATCTTCCGAATCCTTGATGGTTTCCAGGCTGGTGAAGCATTCCTGAAGAACAGAAATCACCCGGTTCAGGTTGTGAATGATTTCCTGAATGGAGATGTCTTTCAGTTCGGTGCATTTCGCGGCCAGCAGAGAGGTTTTTCTGGAAAGCCGGGCGAATTTTTCAAACCCGATGGAAGCGGTCCCGCCGATCAAACGGTTCAGTTTCTGGGAAAAGTCGATCAATCGCCGGGCTTCCGTCTCGCTCGGAATTTTCGCGGGTTTGAGACTGTTTCCGATAGCCTCCAGGTCTTTTAAAAGCGCTTTTGCCTCCCTGATGAAACTGTCCAGGATATCGTCATAAAATTTCAGGCCGGTGATTTCCGGTTTTACCGAAACGGTTTTCACTTCCGGCAGTGATGTTTTGAGCAGTTCCACAGAAGTTTTTGTGGTCTGAATTTTCAGTACCAGCCGGGTTGTTTGTTCCACCTGTTTTGCCAGAGAGGTCATTATCTGCTGGGTCAGCCGGGGATGGTCGTAAATGATTTCCTTGAGCATGCTGTTATGATAAGAAGCGATTCTTGCTTCCGTGATTGGTACAGCGGTTATGGTATAAGGCTGTTCCAGGTAGTGATATTCGATCCCGAAAACGTCTCCGTCGGTCAAAACCCGTGTTTGCCGATCGGCAAGCCTGATTTCTATTGTTCCCTGAAGGACGACGTAGAAGCGGTCGTTTTTATCTCCCTGGGAAACCACCGATTCTCCGGGAGCGTATTCACGAATGATGACTTTCTGAATATTATCATGGATATCCATGTTACAGCCGTTTGCGTATTTTTTATTGAAAGCATAGAAAAAAGCCCGTGACCTGTCAAGAAAACTCTTAGCGAACGCGGAATCAGAGTATTTTCTAAAATGTTGTCGTCATAAAATATCTAAAGGGGTGAAGCCGGAAAGTGAAGTTAAGGTCCCTTTTCGGAACGTGGTTTCGGTATGTTTTGAGGATGCGGTCCGGAAACAGGCCCGACGGAGACCGGGACAGGGGGTTGATTGCTGAACGGGTTGCAACTGTTTAAGCCGGCATTGCAGGTGTTTTAACGGGGGGTGGAATTTGCTAAAAAAGGCCCGGAAGATCAATCTCCGGACCTTTTTTTAGTAGAAAAGACCGATTACTCCGTGAAGATCTTTCCGGTCAGCTGGGTATAGGCGTCGATATAGCGCTCTTTGGTCTTTCGAATAATTTCATCCGGCAGGTCGGGCGGCGGCGGTGTCTTGTTCCAGTCCAGCGTCAGCAGATAATTTCTGACGAACTGTTTGTCAAAGCTCATCTGGGAACGGCCGGGTTCATAATCTTCCCGGGGCCAGAACCGGGAGGAATCTGGCGTCAGGACTTCATCGATGAGAATGATCTCATTGTCCAGAAGACCGAACTCCAGCTTTGTGTCGGCAATGATGATCCCCCGCTGCTCGGCGATGCTTCGGGCGCGCGTATAGATGTTGATGGTTAACTCCCTGAGCCTTTCCGCTGTTTCCCGGCCGATCACGCGGCTGATCTGTTCCATGCTTACATTTTCATCATGGGTTCCCGCTTCGGCCTTGGTGGAAGGGGTAAACAGCGGTTCGGCAAAGGCCTGGGACTCGCTTAATCCGGGCGGCAGTTCAATGCCGCAGATGGCTCCCGTGGCCTGGTAATCCTTCCATCCGGAACCACTGATGTACCCGCGGACAATACACTCGACCGGCAGCGGTTCGGCTTTCTTGACCAGCATGCTTCTGCCGGAAAGGATATCCGCATATTTTTGGCAGGATTCGGGGAAGTCGTTGATATCGGTGGAAAGGAGATGATTAGGAACGATATCCGACAGATGTTCCAGCCAGAATTCCGTCATGCCGGTAAGGATGCGCCCTTTGCAGGGGATGCCCTGAGACATGATCACATCGAAGGCGGACAGCCGGTCGGAAGAGACCATTAACAGAGCATCTCCCAGGTCATAGATATCACGGACTTTGCCGCGATTTGCGAGAACCAGATCCGGAAAGTCGGTTTTTAATACGATATCGCTCATAGGGCATACTCCTGAAAATAATGGGTTAGCGGGTGTCCAGACTAGATTTCTTCGTCTGCCTCGTCCTGATGTTCGGAGCGCCGGACGGCTTCTCTGGCCGCATCCTTGCCGGCCTGGAAGGCTTCTTTGTTCAGTTCCAGGAACCGCGGCGGAACCCTTTTCTCAACTGCCGAAGCGATGGCCGGTTCCGAGACATAAGGGGATATCTGTGAAATTGCCCCCAGCGAAATAATGTTGGCGACATTTTCCCGGCGAAATGTTTCTCTGGCAATTCGGGTGAACGGAATGGAAAAAACATGCTGTTCCGCAATTTCCGATACGTAAGTGGAATCCACGATCAAAATCCCTTCGGGCTTTAAGTATGAAAGGTTTTCTTCATAGGCATCCTGGCTCATGGCCAGTAGCATGTCCAGTTCGCGGGCCTTGGGATAGTTGATCTCCTCGTCGCTGATGACGATATCCGAACGGCTGAAACCGCCCCGGGCGGCAGCGCCGTAGGCCTGGGTTTGGGCAACAAACTTTCCGTCGTATATTCCGGCGGCTTCTGCCATGATAATGCCGGCCAGGATGATTCCCTGTCCGCCAAGACCCGCCAGCCGTAATTCCCGCTGCTGAGACATGTTATCCTCCACAAAAAAAAATGCAAATAAGAACTATTTTTTTTGGTAGCTTTCAATGAGTTTATCGTACTCTGCACAAAATTCCGGCAGGTCCCGGTTAACGAATATGCCGGTCACGATCTTGCCTGTCAGTTCTTCCGGCGTCATATCGCGGGCCTCTTCCACCGGAACAGCATTTTCACACTGGTTTTTCAGCATGGTGACGGCATTGCCCATCCGGTTGTACCGGCCGTAGATCGTGGGGCAGGGGGTGATGATTTCCAGCACGGAAAACCCCTTTTTTTCAATGGCCATGATAGCCAGTTCATCCAGACCGTCCGCGTCGTAAGTGGTTCCCCGGGCAACGAAACTGGCGCCGCAGGCGTCCGCAACCTTGCAGGCGTCAAAATTGTTTTCAATGTTCCCCTTGCGCGCGGTCGAAGCAATTTTGCCGAACGGGGTGGTGGGAGACGCCTGTCCGCCGGTCATGCCGTAAATATTGTTGTTGAACAGAAAGACCGTCAGATCAATGTTTCTTCTGGCGGCGTGGATGAAATGGTTCCCGCCGATGGCCAGGCAGTCCCCATCTCCGGTAACCACCAGGGTGGTCAGGTCGTTGTTGGCGTGTTTGAGACCGGTGGCGAAGGCGAGTGCTCTGCCGTGGGTGGTGTGAAGGGTATTGAAGTCGACATAGGTGGATGTTCTTCCGGAGCAACCGATACCTGAGACCATGGCGACCTTGTTTTTGTCCAGGCCGAGCGTATCTACCGCCCGGATAATCGAACCGAGAATAATGCCGTTGCCGCAGCCGGCACACCACATCAGGGGAAATTTCTTTTCATGGCGAAGATAATCATAAACGTCAATATCTTTAAGCACTGTTTAAACCCCTTTCCGCTTGATTTCACGTATGATTTCTTCCGGAGTCATCAGTTCTCCGGTAACCTTGTTAATTTTGTGGGTTACCCGCTTGCCGCGATTGACCCGAACCACTTCGCGAAAGAGCTGTCCCATATTCATTTCAGCAACGAACAGCTGTTCCACCTGATCCGGCATTTCTTCAAAAGCCACTTTCGGAAAAGGCCAGATGGTTGTCAGTTTCAACAGGCCGACCCGGTATCCCTCCTGCCGCAGATCCAGGACCGCTGTTTTGGCGGTTCGGTACATGGCGCCGTAGGCCACGATCACGGCCGTGGCATCCTCCATCAAAAAATCTTCATACAGCAGAATATCGTCGAATCCCTGACGGATTTTTCTGTACAGCCGCTGCATGAGGGCCTTGACCTCTTCCGGCTTGGTGGTCGGAAATCCCATTTCGTCATGGGTCAGTCCGGTGATATGATACCGGTATCCGTCGCCGAAGTTCGCCATCAGCGGGACGCCGGATTTATTGTCTTCAAAAGGATGATACCACTCCGGCGGACAGGTGGGTTTTTCGCGGTCGATGATTTCGATGCTTTCGAGCTGCGGCAGCACAACCTTTTCCCGCATATGCCCGATCACTTCGTCGATCAGAAGAATCACCGGGGTCCGATACTTTTCCGCGAGATTGGTTGCGGTGATGGTCAGATCAAAAACCTCTTTGACCGAAGCGGGACACAGCGCGATAATGGGATGATCGCCGTGTGTTCCCCAGCGGGCCTGCATCACATCTCCCTGTGACGGCTGAGTGGGCAAGCCGGTACTGGGACCGCCCCGCATGACATTGACCAAAAGGCAAGGGGTCTCGGCCATAGCGGCAAAACCGAGATTTTCCTGCATGAGGGAAAATCCGGGGCCGCTGGTGGCGGTCATGGATTTGAGTCCGCCGATCGATGCGCCGATGATGGAAGCCATGCTTGCGATTTCGTCCTCCATCTGAATAAACTTTCCGCCCGCTGCCGGAAGCCGGTTGGACATGATTTCACAAATCTCGTTGGACGGGGTAATCGGATAACCGCCGAAAAATCTGATTCCAGCCGCCATAGCGCCTTCGGCACAGGCTTCATTTCCCATTAACAGTTTTGCTTCCATCTGTTTCTCGCTTTGTGAATTAATATACAAAAGTTGATCGGATGCGCGCCATCATCGGCGGTGCGGCCCGGTTTATCGGGACCGGGGACCATTAAACCGATTTTTTGGCGTCGGCCCCCTCTGTCAGCCTGAGTGCGAAGTCCGGACAGCGGGTAATGCAGAAACCGCACAAATTGCACTCCACCGGCTTGACCGCACGGGGATAGCCGTCTTCATCGCTGGTAAAGACATTATGGGCGCAAAGTTCGATACAGATACCGCAACGTTTGCACCACTTGTCAAAAATCATGAAAGAGACTCTCGGGTATTTGCTCTTTTTCTTTTTTTCGGTATATTTTGTTTTGGTCTTCTTGGATAACAAGGGTGTTCCCTCCTGGCACTGTATCCCGCGGCAGCCGGTGTCTTGCCGGGCGCAAATGCGTATGTTTCTCAGAACATATCTACTGTTTTATGACGGCGGCTACGGTTTCTCCGATTTTTGCGGGGTTCGGCTGGACATGGATGCCGCATTTTTTCCACGCGGCCATTTTTTCCGCGGCCGTGCCTTTTCCGCCGGAAATAATCGCGCCGGCATGGCCCATCCGCCGGCCCGGCGGAGCGGTCTGTCCGGCGATAAATCCGATCACCGGCTTGGAGACGGCGGTCTGTATATATTCGGCAGCCTCTTCTTCCGCGCTGCCGCCGATTTCCCCGATAATCACGATGGCTTCCGTCTGATCATCGTTTTCAAACATTTTTAAAAGATCAATATAATAGGTTCCCACAATCTGGTCACCGCCGATACCGATACAGGTGGACTGGCCGATACCGAGGCCGGTCAGCTGATAAACCGCTTCATAGGTCAGGGTGCCGCTGCGCGAAATCACGCCCACCGGGCCTTCCCGGTGAATATGGCCGGGCATAATGCCGATCTTGCATTTTCCCGGCGAGATCAGGCCCGGGCAGTTGGGGCCGATCAGAACCGTCTTTTTGCCGGCCAGATATTTCTTGACCTTTACCATATCCAGGACCGGAATGCCTTCGGTGATACAGATGACCAGGTCCAGTTCCGCATCCACCGCCTCGATAATGGCGTCGGCGGCAAAGGCCGGCGGAACAAAGATACAGGACGCATTTGCGCCGGCCTTGTCCCGGGCGTCGATCACCCGGTTGTAGACCGGAATTTTTTCCTCAAAAAGCTGACCGCCCTTTCCCGGCGTGACGCCGGCGACCACATGCGTTCCGTAATCCATGCAGGCTCTGGCATGAAAGCTGCCTTCGCTGCCGGTGATTCCCTGAAAAACGACCTTTGTTTTTTTGTCTGCCAGTATGCTCATGCGGGTTTACCTTTTTATCATATCAGGGGTTCTGTTGATGAACGTCTTATGCCCGGGCATGCTGCGTGACTTTTTGCGCGGCTTCATCAAAATTTGCGGCGAACTCAAGATCCAAACCCGATGTTTCAAGAATCTGCCCCGCTTCCGCAACATTGGTACCTTCCAGCCGGATAATCATGGGCAGATGCAGGTCGATATCTTTAACGGCCTGAACAATACCTTTGGCCACGCGGTCACAGCGCAGAATACCGCCGAAAATATTGATCAGCACCACCTTGACATTTTTATCCATTAAGAGAATCTTTAACGCGTTTTCCACCTGTTCGGCGGATGCGCCGCCGCCCACATCGAGAAAATTGGCCGGTTCACCACCGGCCAGTTTGATCAGATCCATGGTGGCCATGGCCAACCCGGCACCGTTGACCATGCAGCCGACGTTGCCGTCCAGTTTGATATAGTTCAGTCCGCACTTTGAGGCTTCCAGTTCCAGCGGATCCTGTTCATCCGGGTCGTACAGCGCTTTAATGTCGGGATGCCGGGACAGCGCATCATCTTCAAAATTGATCTTTCCGTCCAGGGCCAGTAATTGTCGGTCCCGGGTAATTACAAACGGGTTGATTTCTATCAGGGAACAGTTTTTTTGGGTAAAAATCCGGTAAAGGCCGGCGATAATTTTGCCCGCGGGTTTGATCAGGGCCGCGTCGAGATTCAGACCGTAAGCGATTTTCCGGGCGTGAGTACCGGAAAAACCAATGGCCGGATCCACGGCAGCCCTGATGATCTTTTCAGGCGTTTTGGCTGCCACTTCCTCAATTTCCATACCGCCGGCTTCGGAAGCCATGATCACGGGACAGCCCTGCGCCCGGTCCACCACGATGCCGAGATAAAGCTCTTTTTCAATGGCCTGGCCTTTTTCAATGAGGACCTGTTTGACCTTTTGCCCCTCGGGGCCGGTCTGATGCGTGACCAGATTCATGCCGAGGATTTGACCGGCAACCGCAAACGCTTCGCCCGGTGTCCGAGCCAGTTTTACCCCGCCGCCCTTTCCTCTTCCGCCGGCATGGATCTGCGCTTTGACCACAACAGGGCAACCCAGTTTTTCAGCAATTTTTCGGGCGGCTTCAGGGGTTTTTGCCGTTTCTCCGTCCGGAACGGGAATATCATAGTCTGAAAATATTTTTTTGGCCTGAAACTCATGAATTTTCATGCGGTGCCTCGATCTTTCTGGGTGTCTGGCGATTTTGCCGGAAATGGACAACCGGTTTGTCTGAAGACCGGTTGCTGAACCGCTGTGGTACCTAACCCTTTGAATTTACAGGTAAAAATTTTCTAAAAGGACAACACCGGGTTGCGCCGGTATTTCCAACTTAACTTATTAATCATAAATGAAACAGGCTGAAAAATCAAGAAAGAATAAAAACGGATATTGATTGTCAGAAAAGCGTAAAATAAGGGTTGAAAAAGATGTTGTCCGAGGGAGCCCTTTGGTGTGAACAGGCTCCCTCCGGAAGGATCAATTATCGACAATGCCGAAGAAAATAACCGTGGCTTCTTCTTCTTTATCCCAGCCGCTCATTAGACTCCATCCGTAATACTCAATGGTCATGGCGCCGATCAGCAAGAAGTCAATAAGGTTCAAGGCTGTGATTTCGAATTCATACTTTGAAAATGAAGTGTCAATGGCCGTATACTCTGCTTCGACAAACAAGCCCCGGTCCTCATAAGAGCCCGTTCCGAGAAACGGGGAATCTTCAATGCCGAAACTTGATTCCGTTTCTCCAAAAATAAACTCATCGATATTAACCTCCAGCGCCTCGCAGTAGTCCCCGGCATCGCCGAGGCAAAGCATGGTAATGTCATACCGGTTGTTGTCGATGGAGGCAAAAAGGGCCGGGCAAAAACCGAAAAGCAAAACAGCTGCAACAGACAACGACTTTAAAATTTTTTTCATGGTATTCCCCTCAATGGAATTAACAAGACGTCTATATATATCAACATCATAACCCAATTGTAAATTGTATTCAAGGGCGGAATTTACTATAATCATTACATCTGGCCAATTTCCTGGAGCGGGTAAAAGCCTTATGACCGTCAACATCGATCTTCATGTTCACACCAGCCACTCCCCATGCGCCAGGCTGCGGCCGTCCGACATCGAGACCGTTGCCCTGAAACGGGGACTGGACGGTGTGGCCGTTACCGATCACAACACCCTTACCGGGGCTCTGGCGGTCCGCGCGCTTGCCGAAAAAATAAAGGTCATTGTGGGGGAGGAGGTCAAAACCGCCCGGGGCGAAATCATCGGTTATTTTTTAACGGAGTTTATTCCACCGTTTCTGTCCCCGGAGGAAACCCTGTCACGGATAAGACGACAGGGCGGTCTGGTGTCCATTCCCCATCCGCTGGACCGGCTCCGGTCGTCCCGGCTGGACATGGATGTTCTGGAAAAAATCCTGCCGGATATCGATATGATCGAAAGTTACAATTCACGGGATATCCTTACCGCCGCGGACCGGCGCATTCTTGACCGCGCCGCGGCCCTGGGCAAGTTGCTGGTGGCGGCCAGTGACGCGCATCTGAAGATCGAAGTGGGAAGAAGTTATGTTTCGATGGCGGATTTCAGCGGGCCCGGGGATTTTCTCGGCAAGCTGAAACAGGGGATTTTTGTAAAACGCAAAAGTCCTTTCTGGGTCCACCTGGTGACCAAGGTGTTAAAGCTTTGCAAAAAAAAAGGGGGCCGCCGATAAGCCGCCCCCTTTTGGTCCGATGATCCTTATCAGCTTTTCAGTTCTTCAATGCTTTTCAATGCCATGCCAACGAAAGGTTTCGGCGTGATTTCCTTTACCGTTTCTTCAACCATGGCTTCGGTAACGGCATTGCCGCCGGCTTTTGCTTCCAGTCCGGCCAGAAGCTTTTTTTCGGTCATGGCGCGGAAAGGTTTGGGTGAAGATTCAATCAGTTTGTCTACCATTGCCTTGCTGTTGCCTTCATACGTCAGATCTGCCATTTTTGTCCCCCTTGTATGGTTAATAAAACAGATTGGATATAACGCTGTTTTCTGTTTCCGGTAAAAACAACCGCTATTCTATAAGGCCATCTCTATAATATCCGTCAGGTCCAGCATTTTGATCTTTTCCTTGTTGCGCTCAATGGGCTCTCTCAGGTTCTGTTCGCAAAACGGACAGGTGGTGACAAGCGCTTCAGCCCCGGTGGCCTTGGCTTCCTCGATTCTTTCGGAAGCGGTCTTGAAGGCATTATCCGGATAAGCTGTTTTGACACCCGCACCGGCGCCGCAGCACCAGGCCTGGTCTTTGATTCTTTCCATTTCCACCAGGCGGATTCCCGGAATGGCTTTCAGGATATCCCGGGGCGGTTCGTAAATGCCGCAGTGCCGTCCCAGATGACAGGGGTCATGCCAGGTGACGGTCATGGGGACCTGTTTGGTGAACTGGATTTTTCCTTCCTTGATCAGGTCCGCAATCAGTTCCGAAATATGAATGACTTCAAAATCGATTTCCGGCATTCCGGGCACTTCTGCATAATCATGTTTAAGCACATTATGACAACCGGCGCAATGGGTCAAGATTTTTTTGACACCGGCTTTTTTGAACTGTTCCAGGTTCCGCCGGACCAGGTCGAAAAAGGTTTTACGATCCCCGATACGAATGACGGGACTTCCGCAGCAGACTTCTTTTTGCCCGAGAATTCCGATACGGATGCCGGCTTTTTTAAGGACCTTCATGGAATTTTTGATCTCATGCTGCAGCTTTTTATCAAAAGCGGCGGAGCATCCGGCAAAGAACAGATAATCACACTTTTCTTTGGTTATGTCCTTCAGGTCGAGATCCTTGGCCCAGTCGCCGCGGCGGCTTCTCGGCTGAAGCCAGGGGTTGTCGTAGTTGTGAACGCTTTTAAGCAGTTCCTTGTGGGCCGGCAGCGGGCCGATACCCAGTTCGATCAGTCTTGCTTTCAGGGCTTCGGCGGCCTTCAGCGGTTCCTTTTCCATCAGTCGCAGGCAGTTCATTTCACAGGCGCCGCAGGATGTACAGGTATAACAAATGTCCAGAAGCTTTTCAGAATCTTCATAATCGAAATCGCCTTCAAGCAGGGCGCGAATGATCTGAAACTTCCCCATGGCACTGTAGGCAAAGAAACGGTTGTTCCTGAACTCGGGGCAGATCTCATTGTATTTTGAACTCTTGACGTTCCAGCCCCACTGGTTCATGCACCAGTTGCAGCGGGCGTCCCCCCAGGCCATTTCCCGGTAATCTTCCAGTGTCCTTTCGTATACCTTTTTATCGATTTTTGGGTAGGTCATGACTTCTCCTGACTTAATTTGTTACGGGTTAACCTTTGTCTGAAAGTTGTTGAAAAACGCCCGCCTGCGGCGTTGCGCTCATTGTTCGTCATTACGACGTACAGCGAAGTACGCCTCATTCCTCACAATTGCCTGCAAGCAGGTGTCTGCGACAGCGCGCATATTGCATCCGAGCATTTTTGAACAACCTGAAATAAACTAAACTTGTTACGCACTTTTTTCGATCAGGGCGGAAACAATCGTGCTTAATTTATCCGGGCTGAAATCTTCGGCTTCAGCGGATATCTGAACCATCTCCGCCAGTTTTTCCGCGGTGATTTCCGGTGCCATCAGCATGATCACCGGATCAATTCCCAGAATATAAGCGGTGGCCTGCCGTTTCACCCACCAGTCGGCATCCTTGTCCTTATCTGCGAAAATGCCTTTCGGCGGGATCGCGGTCGAAAAGGCCGAAGATATGCCCAGAATGGCCTTGTCCGGATTTCCGTCCAGGGGCCAGGGCGCCGGTTCATCCAGATTGCCGTCGGTAACGAGGGCATCGATGTCGGTGGACCCCTTGTCGGCGAGGATTTTTGCCGCGGCTGCCGGATAAAGACCCAGCCGACAACATTTTTCAACGCCCTGGGGCGCGTCCAGCCCTGCACTCAGAAGACCGGCGAAGCCGGCCAGGTTTGAAACCAGACAGCCGGGTTCGGCTTCGCCCTGCATGGCCATCGCCCCCGGATCTTCCCGGTATTTCAGGTAGGTATAGGCCGGATAGGGGCAGTTGTACCCGGCATTGTTCCGGTGCGTGGCGTTGTTCAGCTTTTCAATGGCGCCGGCGTCAATGCCCAGATCTGCGGCGATATCTTTCAGGCCCGCCTTGCCGGCAATGGTGCCGCCGACAATTTCATTTTTGAGTTTCATACATTTTTCGAAAAAGCCTTCCGCCACTTCCAGTGAATCAAGCCCCCGCATGCATACCGCTTTAACGTTCTTTTCCCCGAACACTGCGCCCAGGCCGAAGCTGTCGTTGCCGCCCCAGTAATTTTCCGAGACAGAGGCCGCTTTCACCTTGTTTTCTCCGGCCGGCCCGATCAGCAGCATCTGGATCATTTCATCACCGTAGGTCTCCCGGATTTTGTCCGTGGATTCCCACACGTCTTTTCCCCAGATATCGCCGGCATCGTCAATGTCTGAAAGCCCGTCATGGAGCCAGAGACGAACCGGTGCATCCGCCTTGCCGAGAATCACCACAAAATCAAATCCGGTCAGTTTCAGTTCGACACCGGAATGAATGCCGAAAGGCACATGGGCGATTTTTCCGGTGACGGGACTTTTCCCGGTGATCACCCCGCCGCAGCCGGCCGGCATGAAGGTGCCGGTAAAAAAACCGGTTCCGATAATCAGCGGATCCCGGTCCTGATACTGTTCATAGAGTTCCATGTTGAGGGCGGCGCCGCCGAGGGCCTTTTCCACCAGTTCTTCGGTCAGGTCTTCGGTTTCGCATTCTTTTGAATCGAGATCGACAATCAGGATTGCTTCTTTGTAATTGTTCATCAGTTCCATAGCTTATTCTCCTTCCTCCATGCTCAGAACACCGTACGGACAAGCCTGTACGCAGTTCGGTCCATTGTCCTCTTCTTCACAATGATCACAGGCGACACGAAGAAGGATCGGTTTGGCACTGGCGCCCGCCCCTTCGATCTGTTCACCCGGTTTCAACGTCTGCTCCCCTTCGGGTCTGCCCAGATATAATGTTTTTTCCCTTTTGACCATCATGCCGTAATAGTTCTTCTTTTCTTCAAAGTAGAACATCAGACTTGAACCGATGGGAGAAATGGATTCGTCCTGATGATAGTTGCAGGCGAATTCGCATATACGGCATCCTGTGCATTTTAGAGAATCGACTTTCAGTTCCATTTTTGTTCTCCTTTAATGTGGAGACTGGCTGAAACGTCTGTTCGTCCGGCCGGACGTTTCAGAAGGGCCCCCGGTTTAATTCGTCTCTAAGGTTCTGTTTTTATTCATCCATCGGAATCTGATGCGGCGGGTTGGACACGATGTTCGGGTCAATCGCCTTTTTGATTCCGCGGAGGAGTTTATCATATTTAAAGGCCGGTGCGGCCATCGCATGATAGGGACCGCCCAGAAACGGACCGACGCCGTTTTCCAGGCCGTTCTGAACATCTTCCTTGGTCATTTCCAGAAGTTTGCCCATCAGGTCGCCCAGGGATTCGGCATTCTTTTCCACCGGAAAGTCGGTTTCGCCGAAGCCGAAGTGGCCGAAATCATATCCACCGATCCAGTCCGGACCGTCGGAATCGAGAATCGGCGGTGTGAATTTGTCCACCCACTTGTAGCCGGTCTTGACCTGGCCCACGGAAAAGTCCAGGGTGTCGGTCTGAAGCCGCAGGGCCAGGAATGTCCCGGAGGGCCGCATCATGCGGGAACCGTTGGTGTCCCGAATCCAGTTGTTGGCGGTCCTGGGGACCCACTGATCAAAGACTTCCTGCTTGATCCGTTTGCCGCCGGTTTCTGCAATAATGTCTTCCAGCACCCGTTTTTCATATTCGGTCTGCTTGGATGAGGTGAAACCCCACAGGGAAACGCCCACCGCGTTCTTGACGTTGTCCTGGAAGGTGCGTTTTTTCCATTCGGTCCAGTATTCCTCGTTGGAATTGGCCCACCACCAGATGTAGTAAACCGTGGGCCATTTCTGGACCACGCCGCCGATCTCGGCCTTGCCGATTTCATACATGAAGTTGATGGCGCCTTCCAGGTCATCATATTTGACAATGTCCCAGGTGAAGCGGTCTTCGGGCAGGGTGGAGGTCATGTTGGGAATATGACCTTCCGCCGGCCAGACCTTGGGGCCCGGATAGGGGTGAAGCTTGACGGCCATCTTGGTGACCATGCCCACGCCGCCCATGGCGCCGGCATAACCGCGCAGCATGCCTCTCAGGTCCGGTCCCGGGCCTTCGCCCCAGAAACCGTTGTCCGCATCCTGGGAAAATGACCCGGTGCGCAGGATTTCCCCGTTGGGCAGGACCCACTCGATACCGAGGATATTGCGGTAGGCTACACCGAGCCGGTAACCCACACCCCACATGCCCTGGAACAGATGGCCGGCCACGGCAGAAGACTGGGCGCTGGCCTCGGGAGAACCGATGTAAAGGCCTCTTTTGTTGGCTTCCGCATGGAGCTGGGCCAGGGAAACCAGCGGTTCGATGACCGCATACATGTTCTTTTCATCGATTTCATGGATTGTGCCCATCCGTTTACAGTCGATCAGGACCGTATGGGGGCGGTTCGGCGCACTGGTCATTGACCACTGGTTGGACCCTACCGGGATGAACGGAATCTTAAACCGGTTGCAGATCTTGATGACGGCCTGGGCTTCCAGGGTGCCGTTGGGAAGCACGACAAACTCCGGCGGTACGGAGGTGCCGAGCGTTTTCGGGGGCAGCCAGTCGCCGAAATAGGCGTTTACAGTCACAGGGTTGTCCTTGACATTTCCCTCTCCCAGCGCCGCCTCAAAAGCGTTTAAAATCTCTTCATGCCGCTCGTGTCTTGAAATGTTTTCCATAATAGTCTCCTCCTATAGTGCTTCCATCATAAGATCGAAGATATCAACGATTTCCATTTTTTCCTCCATGCCGATACCTCCCGCCCGCAGGTTGGTTTCGCACCACGGACAGCTGGTGACCAGAATGTCCGCACCCGTGTCCTTGGCTTCTTCCAGCCGCTGCTGGGCCGTCCACTGGGCGAATTCCTTAAAGCTGGTGAAAGCACCGCCACCGCCGCCGCAGCACCAGGCATATTCCTTGATCCTTTCCATTTCGACCAGCTCAATCCCCGGAATACCCCGAAGGATGTTTCGGGGTTCTTCATAAACGCCTTCCAGGTCTTTGCCCGGTACATACGGCCGGCTCATTCTGCCCAGATGACAGGGGTCATGCCAGGTCACGGAAATGGGGATTTCCTTTTTGTACTCGATCTTTTTCTCCTGCGTCAGCTGTTCAAGATATTCGGTGACATGAAGGACTTCAAAATTCATCTTTTCACCGAGCTCTTCGTATTCCACCCGCAGGGTACCGTAACAGCCGGCACAGGGAGTCAGGACGGTCTTGACGCCCAGTTCATTGAACTTTTTAATGTTGGCCTTGCCCAGACGCTCGAACTCTGCCAGGTTGCCGGTTTTTGAGGGCGGACTGCCGCAGCACATTTCCTGGTCGCCCAGGGTGCCGAAGTCCACGCCCATTTTTTTCAGGATCTTTGCCATATTGACCACCGTGCCTTTCAGCTCTTCCGAGAGGCCGTAGGTGCAGCCGGCAAACAGCAGGACTTCCGCTTTTTCCTTGTTCAGGTCCTTGATGCCGAGATCCGCGAGGTCCTTGGCCCAGCTGTTTCTTTTCATCCTCGGCTGAAGCCACACATTGTCATACTGTTTCAGACTGTTGAGCATCGCCTTGTGTTCTTCCAGCGGTCCCACTTTTTTAATGTACTCCGCTCTCAGCCAGCGGTACATCTTGACCAGTTCCGCGTCGCGAATACTTTTGTCCATGGCATCGCAGCCGCCGCACATGGTACACTGAAACAGAATATCCTTTATTTCCGGATCTTCGTCCCATTTGATTTTGCCGTCGAGCAGGGCCAGGGCCAGGTCGCATTTCCCCTGACCGGAATGGGAGTCATACAGATATTTGCTGTGCTGGGGGCAGATCCGCGCATACTTGGCACTTTTAACGCGCCAGGAGTCGACCCATTTGCACACGGAACAGCGTGAACAGTTGGACGCAATCCAGCGTACTTTTTCCTCATCGAAAGGTGCTTCCAGTGGATACTTGAGATATCTGGGATCCTTGGGAAGTATCATATTGTCAGCCATGAAATCCTCCATCTATATAAAAAAATTAATAACAAAGTTTGCCGGGGTTTAAGATCCCGTTGGGATCAAAAACCTTTTTCAGTTCTTTCAACATGGTGGCGTAACCGGTGGCTTTGCTGTAGACCATATCGGCCAGCGGCCCGTAGGGCCGGGTGAAGAAAGCGCCGTCATTGATCAGGTCTTTACAAAGCTCCACGCACAGGTCGCCGATGCTTTCTTTTTCCTGTTCGTTTTCCAGGTTGCAGGGAAAAGCGAAAGACAGGTGACAGGCGCGGCCGCGTTCCAGGGGCTGCATGTAGATGCCGACTTCATCGATGCTGAGACCGTAGGCCGCTGCATAGCCGAGCGCCGTGTCGGCAAATTCCTGGGCCTTGTCCATGGTGGTGGTAAAGAACACCTCCTGGGTGGAATTTTCAACGGTGGTTTTCCAGTAATTTTCATTAGACGGAAGATTTCTCAGTTTGTCGATGATTTTGGTGCCCAGACCGGAAACGCCGCCCACGGTTTTTTCAACCTGAAAATTGAGGGTGGCGGCAATTTCCATCAGCGCTTCTTCTTCGTATTCGATTCTTTCCAGGGGCCGTCTCGGGGCCCCCGCGATGATCAGGCACAGGGTATACGGCGGCAGGCTTTCCATCAGTTTGTCGAATTCGCCGGTATCGCCTTCGCACAGCAGAGAGGCCAGCAGCAGACGACTCAGGACAAAGCATTCATTGCCCACGTGGCGGCGCTGGATCCGGTAAATCGGATCGGCCGCTTCCGAAAGGTCGTTGAAGGGCACAAAATAGGCCTTCTGTTTTTTGGGCCGGTATTCGGTTTTCATGTTCATCCAGGTCACGATGCCCATGGTACCCTGCGCGCCGACGAAAAACCGGTAGAAATCGATACCGGGGCCTTCGGGATAAGCGCCCTGGGTATGACTGTCCGACGCGGTTCCGGTCAGAAAGATATCACCGGTGGGAAGCACCACTTCCATGGGCAGGATCGGATCACCGTATTCATATTTGGGAATCAACATGGGTTCCCGTTCAAGAGCGCTGGTCAGCGCCGATGTTTGGGGATGCGGGAAAAGCGGATTCAGCGGTATCTGGTCATGTTCTTTCAGTGCTTCCTGCAGCTGCGGCCAGGTGACGCCCGGTTCAATTTTGACTTTTCTGTTCCGGGGGTCGATTTCGAGAATTTTATTCATTCCCGACAGATCGATGACAATACCGCCCTGGGAAGGCAGACTTGCTCCGGTAAAATGAATTCCTGAACTTGACGGTGTGACGGGAATCAGCTTTTCATTTGCCAGTTTCACCACCTTCTGGACCTCTTCCGTGTTTTTCACCTTGACCACGGCAAGCGGCTTTCTTGCCTGGGCCAGGCTTTGATCTCTGGAAAAGCGTTCCAAGGTCTCCTGGTCGTCAAGAACATTTTCAGCGCCCACAATGTTCTTCAATTCACTAATCATGATTGACCTCCTAAAGATTAAATTGCCTCTACCTTCTGTTATTTTATGGATAATAAGTATTTGGATTGCATTTTTGTGTGCAGACCGAAGCTGTCCGGCGCAAGTGATTTTTATATCATAAATCAGGCGGTTATACCAATAAATTTTTATTTTTTTTTGTCATGGTTTCCCGGGACAAACGGGCCGGTTTCCGGTTGATTTCCGCTGTTCGGTTCTTGCGAAAGTTTTGGATAAAAATTGAGAATCCGTTTGCCATAAGACAGAAAAAAAGCAAAGGGCAAGGGCGTTTCATGAAACGTACAATTAGAAAAAAAAGGGCTAAATGTCAATCTTAAACCTGGAAGATAATAATCTTATGGAAGAATAAAATCTTGTTTAACAAGAATTATTCAAAAGCTCCCAAACGGTCTGGAGGACGGGTTGTTGCAACAGCCTGATTTTACGACGGAAATGATTTGTTTTAGGAAAGTCTTATTTGGCATTCTTGTTGCTTAACAACAAAGCATGAAAAAGGTAACCCAGATCCGTCCGGAAAATATTCGTATCCTTGCGGTGGATGATGAACCGGCTATCAGGGCTTTGCTCAAAGAGATCATTACCCGAGAAGGATATTGTTGCGTATTAGCCGAAAATGCCGAACAGGCCCTGAAGATTCTGGCGCAGGAATCTTTTGACGTGGTGATTACCGACTTGAGAATGCCGGGTCTGAGCGGGGTGACCCTGCTTGAGATTGTCAACCGGCAATATGACTGCGACGTGATTGTCATGACCGGCTATATTGAAGATTTCTCCTATGAAAATATTATTCAAAAGGGCGCCAGCGACCTTTTGCATAAACCCATGCCGCATAAGGAGATTCTCCTGCGTCTGAAACGGGTGCTCCACGAGCGGGAGATTCTTCATGCCATGAACCGGGCGCATCTGGAGCTGAAGGAGGCCTACCTGGATACGATCAACCGGCTGGTGCTTGCGGCGGAATACAAAGATGAAGATACCGGTGACCATATTATTCGCATCAGCAGGTACTGCGTCCTGATTGCTGAACAACTGGGACTGCCCGAGGCAGAGGTGCATAATATCCGCTATGCTTCGCCCATGCATGATGTGGGTAAAATAGGCATTCCCGACCAGATTCTCCTGAAGCAGGGCAAGCTGAACCGGCAGGAGTTTGAGATCATCAAGACCCATACCACCATCGGCTATAAAATCCTGAATAATCCAAAATCGGATATTCTGAAATGTGCCCAGCAGATTGCCGTGTCCCACCATGAAAGGTGGAACGGCAAAGGTTATCCCAGCGGGTTGTCCGGCGTCCAAACGCCCCTGGCCGGAAGAATCGTCTGCCTGGTGGATGCGTTTGATGCCCTGACCTCAAGCCGTCCCTACAAAATGCCCTATCCGGTTGCGGTGGCTGCAGATATCATTCGGAAGGACCGGGAACAGCATTTTGATCCGGATGTGACCGATGTCTTTCTTGATAACCTTGACGAAATGGTGAAAATCAAGGCGGAGGTCGGTCCGGCCGACAATCGGTCTGTTGAAGATTTTATCTGGAGTGACAGAGATATGAATGACGGAACCCCGCAGGAAGTTGTTTTCCCGCAGGCCGGTAATAGCGAATAATTTTTGTGTGGATATCCGGTGATGGTATTTCAAAACTTTAAATGTTTCATCTCCGCCTGAGTATTTCCACTATACCGCGGTCCGATCTGCGACACCACCCGGGAGGCAAAGAAGCTGGCGATGTTGCCGCTGGCTTCCACCGGATAATTGTGGGTGATGCCGTAAAGCAGGCCGGCAGCATAAGCGTCTCCGGCACCGGTGGTGTCCAGTGCCGTGACAGGGGTTGGCGCTATTTTAGCGGTTTGCCCGTTGAAACTGAGAATGGAGCCGTGTTCACCATTCGTGACGGCGATGTTGCGGCACAGACTGCCCAGCGCCTTGACCGCCTCTTCCGTGCTGTCGGTATCGGTCAGCGCTTTGGCTTCTGTCGCGTTGGCAAACAAAAGGTCGGTGTTTTCCCGGATGAGTTTTGAAAAAATGTCCTTGTGCCGTTCAATGCAGAAGGCGTCGGATGCGGTCAGGGCGAGCTTGACCTTGTTTTTTCGGGCCGTGTCCACAACCTGCATCAGGGTCTGGGTGGCCAGGTCGCTGTCGAAAAGATACCCCTCCAGATAAACATATCGGCTTTGTTTTAAAAGCGCTTCATCAATGTCGACATAGGCGATTTCACTGGAAACCCCCAGGCAGGTCAGCATGGTCCGCTGGGCGTCCGGAGAGATGAGTACAATGCAGGTGCCGGTCATGCCGCTGTCCACCTGTTTTTCATTGAACAGAACGCCGCTGTCCTGCATCTGTCTGATGTAAAGATCACCGAAACGATCAGATGCGACTTTGCCGCAAAGACCGGTAGTGCCCCCCAGCTGCGAAATTCCGTAAACCGTGTTTGCCGCGCTGCCCCCGGCGGCAGTCTTCAGGTGGCTGTCGGGGTTTTCCAGTGCAGAAAGATCGTTTTTCAGAAGCTTACCAATGATTTCATCCTGACGCTCACGGTCGGTCAGATACATGTTGCCTTTTTCAATTCCGATGTCAGCGAAAAATGAGTCTTCCACATGAACCTGAATATCCATCAGGGCACTGCCAAAAGCATAAACGTCCGGTTTCATAAGCATATCCTGTATATATGTTTTTTTATGGTCTCAAGAACAGTTTGAATGATTAAAATAGATTAACCGTGAATTCCAAAATTCAAATTAAACATTTATATCCATCGGTTTCTTATCAATAAAAATCCCGGCAGGGTTCCGGCAACAGCCGCCGTGAAATTCACCAGAATATCGGATAGTTCAAACATGCGGTAAGGGATCAGGCGCTGTATCATTTCGATAAAAAAACCGTAGCCGCCGGCAAGCAGCGCTGCCCTGAAACAGGGGCGTGCCACTTTTCCGGAACGCAAAAAAAGAACCGCTGAAAAAGAAAAGACCGCATATCCAAGAACATGGGCGCCAAAGCCGGAATTTACGCCGTCTCCCATGACCGGAAGAACGGAAAAAATCAGGATCAGCGCGGCAAACAAAACTAGGAAGTAAAAGTAAAAATTTCGCTTAACAGCGATACGGTTGAAGTTTTTTACAAGTTTTTCCATGATTGCAGCAATGCCGTCCCCTTGGACCGGAACCGGCGTATGGTGTTTCTCATTGACGGATCTGCCGGAAGGGCATTATTCGTTTTTGTCCTTTTTAGAAGGGGCGATGTTCGGAACGCCGATGGAAGTGAATTCTATGGATTCTTCCTCGAAAATATCTTCCTCCAGACCCGGTTCAGCCCCTGATTCTTCCTGGGCTTCAAATTCGTCCACCCGTCTGGAAGCTTCGAGAATCAGTTCCATGGTATTGAGCTCCGTGATAATGTGTCCGGACAGCTTGAGTTTGGATTTTTCAAACTCGAAGTTTCCTTTTTTCCATAAAAACAGGTCGTACAGGGTTTCCTGGACCTTTTCCCGCATAAAATCAGTGAGTTTCTCCTGGGTAACAAAACCTTCATCTATCATGATCTTGCCCAGTGCCCGGCCCTTTTGCTGAGCGATTTTAAGACATTTTCTCAGATTTTCCGCGGAAATAATACCGGAAGTTCTCAGCAGATAACCCAGCCTGAATTTTTTTTGGGATCCGGTGGCGTATACAATGGTCCCCTCGTTCAGATAAATCTTGACATCCTGAACCCCGCGCCATACCCGAAGGACGCCGGTCTTTTTATCATTACAAAGAAGCTGAAGAATGCTGAACAGGTATACGGTCTCAATGTCACCGGTGAGCGGCATAATTTACCCGAAATATAAAAACATATATGAATAATATGAAAGTAGCCAACAATGGCGGTAAAGTCAAGAAAACAACGGTCCGGTTTTTTTGTTTCCGGTTCAGGAAATTTCAGGCTTAGTCTTTTTTTCTGTGCCGGGAAAGCACTTCCCGGTAGATGCTTTCCACCTTGGCCGCTTGTTTGTCCAGATCAAAATCGGCCAAAGCTTTTTTTCGGGCGTTTTGGCCCAGCTTTTGGCAGAAATCCGGGTTGTCCACCAGGAGCATGACGGCCTTGGCCAGCTTTTCCGGGGTGTCGTCGATCACCAGGCCGTCGGTCCCGCTTTCCACCAGTTCCGGCAGAATGCCCCGCCGGGCAGCGATGATGGGAATTCCCAGGGCCATGGCTTCGCGAACGGCGCGGCAGGAACCGTCACTGCCCGGTACCAGAAAAATCATGAAGTTCAGACAGGAAAGGGTGCCGCAGAAATCCTCTTTTTTGTACCCGGTAAAAATCAGGTTGGTCCGAATGCCCATTTCCTGGGAGGGTCGGATAGCGATTTCCTCGATATGGGTGCCCCGGCCGATAATCATAAACTTGAATCCCGGGAACTGTTGGCTGACGATTCGAATTGCATCCAGCAGCACTTCAAAACGCCGGTGTTTCTGGACCCGGGCGACAATGCCGCCGACCACGGCTTCATCCACCAGTTTGAAGTTTTTGCGCAAGGGGTGAATCCGGTCCGGATTGAACCGTTTCAGGTCGACCGGAACATCCACCTTCCAGGTTTTTTTCTCCGGCAGGTACCGTTTTTTCAGAATGAAATTCCGGGTCAGATCGGAAATTGTGATCAGGCCGTCGGTCATCAGCGAAAGCAGCAGCCGGGTCTTGAGTCCGCCGGGGATGTCATGGCCATCATAACATGTCCGGACCAGAGCGGTTTGGGTAAAGGATGCGAACAGGGCCATGCCGCACAGGAAATGGTCGTTGGGCAGGTGGGTATGGACAATGTCAAACTTTTCCGTTTTAAGATATTTTCTCAACACCGGCAAATCGCTGACGTTGTCTGCCAGGTTGAAATGCTTGTTGAGCCGAAACCGGGTGACGGGGATGATGCCGGCGTTTTCCGCATGGGCGGCAATGGCATGTTCCCGGTCTTCGGGCGGCGGAGCGGCACAGGCGAAGGTAACCTTGTGTCCCGACCGGGTATGGGCCAGAGCCATATTCAGGGCGTGTTCGGCCGGGCCGGTCCATTTCCAGTTGCTGAAAATATGGAGAATCTTCATGGAAATATTTTTCTTTCCAAAAGCAACGGGGTTGCCCGGTTATTGAAACCGGACACCGTAGGGTTCTGTATTTTTGGTTCGGCTGATCGCGAGAATTTTATAAAAATATGCTTTTCTGTGTTGTAAAAGTGAAGTATCTTTAGCGTAAAAGTGAAAAAATTTCAAGCGGTCTTTGACCGTCATGATGGCGGATACGGACGCGTTCAACTGGGCGAGATTGTTGGCGCGCTGATGAGCGGCCAATGCTTTTTTAAAGCGTACCCGGTCGAGATCGACAAAATAAAATTTCCAGTTTCTGCGGTCTGTCTGCTGAACCAGAATATTGTTCGATTTCAGGTCGGCATGATAGATGCCCAGTCCGTGAAGCCTTTTGAAGATGAGCGCCAACGCATTGATAAAAGCGGTCTTTCGGTCTGACCGGGGTGAATCTTTAAATGTGGCAATATAATCGTTGATCTCTCGGGCGTCCTTTACATATTCCATAATCAGAAAACTCCTGCGGGACAGAAAACCAAGCTTTTGATCGACAACGGCCAGGGGCAGTGGTGTGTCCAGGCCTCTGACCAGCAGCCGGTTTGCGGCGATCCAGCTCTTCATGGCCCGGGATCGTCGGCACAGATTTTTCAGGGCATAGCTGCGGCTGACAAACCGGTCTTCCTTCACGCACAGCGGTTTTTCGGCCTCTTGTTCGATAACCGTAATCATTGATTTTCGGGAACGTTTGAGAACCCTGCCGCTGTTTTGGTTGTCGATCGATTGGTGAAGGTTCAAAACGGCAGCCGTTTTTTGCCTGCCGAAATCTCTTCGGCCGTGATAACGTTCTGCGGAAGTTTTTCTTTTTTCAAAGACCGAACTGTTTTTCAGACACCGTTTGCTCCGGCTTTTGATTCTTGTGCTTTCCAGCTGATTTTGTTTTGCGGCAACCCTTGCGGCAAAACTTTCCTTGCGGCCGCCGGTTTCTTTCAGATAGTTTTCCAGAAAAAGGGATTGTTCGCCTTCTGAAAAGGAAACGGAGTTGAGCAGCTGGGCGACATCCTTGATTTTCATCCGCCCGGTGAGGTTAACGGGCAACGCGGCCCGGTGCAGATCGATGAAGTAAAGGCCCTGTTTTTTTCCCGTGATCAGGATATTGCCGGCGTGCAGGTCCCGGTAGAAGACCCGGTTCCGGTGCAGTTCCCGAATCCAACGGGCAAGCCCCTGAATGATCCGCTCCCTGTCATCCGGAGACAGCGCTGTGTTTTTCATGTAATCATTGAGTGGCATGGCTGTCGGAACGGCTTCCAGCAGCAGACAGCTTTCTTTCAGCAGGCCGAAAAATTTGCTTTCTGAAAAAGCGATGGGGGCGGGGCAGGGCAGGCCCAGTTCCTGGAATCGGTTCAAATTCCGCCATTCGGAACGGGCCTTTGACGGGACCAGCAGATGTTTTACTTTTTCGGGATAACCGCTGTTTTGGTAAAACTTGATAAATATTTTCTTCCCGTCTTGTCGCCGCGGGGTAAAAAGAATAACGGTTCGGACCGGGTTGCGTTTGACCAGTGTGCAGTCGGGGTCCTGTTCCGCCCGGCGCAGCCGGCCATAAAGTCCGTCAAGGATATTTTCATCCAGATCCTGCCTGGCGGTCCAGTGGATGCCGTTTTTTTCGATGTGTCTAATTTTTGTCATGGGCCGGAAAATTATTTTTTATTCTGAAGTTCCCAAAGTTTGGCGTGTTTTACAAAGACATAGTAGGCGGTGGTGACGGAAATAATAAGGCCCGGCATCCGGTCCAGAATGCCGCCTTTCCAGAAATAGGTGATCAAAAAACTGGCCAACGGTTTTACCAGCATGGCCAGGCGGCTGACCTTTTTCCCGTCTTGATGCCAGATTCCGGCGGCAATACCGGAAAAGGTGTCCACTGTGGCCAGCTGGTGGGAAATATCCCGGTAAACATAATGCAGGAGATCATGTTTCATGCGCCGGACAGCCCCGTCCGTCATAAGCTTGTCATGGGGGTCCACGCCACTCCAGCAGGCCGTTCCCTTTCTCACCAGACGCAGCTTAGCGTCGGGATACCATCCGCCGTGATTGATCCAGCGGCCGAGGTAGTAGGACCTTCGCGGGAACACATACCCGTCGACCGAAGCATCGTCGGCCGCCAGTGCCTTGCGGATTTCATCAGCCAGGTTTTCTGACAGCCGTTCATCCGCATCGAGGGATAAAATCCAGTCCCCGGTGGCCTGTTCCAGGGCGAACTGTTTTTGTGCCACATGGCCCGGCCACTTGCGGGTGATGACCCTGTCCGTATATTCTTTGCAGATGTCAGCGGTCCGGTCCGTGGAAAAGGCATCCACCACAATAATTTCATCCGCCCACCGGACGCTTTCCAGGCAGTGGCGGATATTGTTTTCTTCGTTAAAGGTAATGATGGTGACGGACAGTCGGGGCTTAGGCATAGTTGTTTTTTTGTCGGCTAAGTTATTAGATCTTCGGTTGATGACTATGCATTTGTTTTAAGATTAAGGCCTGGCGCAGAGTGCATGGCGCGCAGCGTTCAGAGCTAAGCGGTTTCAGGGATAACGCTCTGTGCCCGGCTCATTGCCCTTTGCAACCCAGTTTTTTCAGAACCGCCTGTTCAACTTCATCCACGGAAACATTTTTCATGCACAGATGATGGCCTTCCGGACAGATGCGTTGCATGCACGGGCTGCAGGGCAGATCCTTCTTGACCATCACCGCGTCCGGTCCCAGGGGGGACGTGGTCTTCGGATTGGTAGAGCCGTAGATGGCCACCACGGGTGTTTCCAGAGCGCAGGCCACATGCATGGGACCCGTATCATTGGTGACCAACAGGTCGCATGCCCTCAGCAGGGCCGCCAGCTGGAGAATATCTGTTTTGCCGGTCACGTCGATGCCCCGGTTTTCAAGCCCCCGGTTTATCTTTTCCGCCAAGGGACCTGACTGTTGATCACCGAAAATAATTATATCACAGCCGCTGTTTTGAAACAGCCTTTTTGCCAGAGCGCCGTATCTTTCCGGCAGCCACTGTTTTGCCTCGCCGTAGGTGGCGCCAGGGTTGATACCCACCAGAAAGGGCCTTGACGCATCCCGGTTTCCACCCAGGAAGTCCCGGGCCCAGGAGCGGTTTTTCTCCGGGACTTGAATAGACGGAAGTTCCGGGCAAACCGGCGTGCCCATGGTTTTCAGCAATTTTTTGTAGTAATGGACCTGGTGTTTTGAAAGAATTTCCGAATCCCGTTCTATGGCTTCGGTCAGCAGCAGGCTTCTGCCGTTTGCAGCAAAGCCGATACGTTTTGGGATGCGGGCCAGAAAGCAGGTCAGGGCCGAGCCCAGAGATCTGGGAAAGATAATGGCCCGGTCAAATTTTTTCTTGCCGAGAAGCGCCGCGGTTTTCAGGATCCGGCGAACTTTCCGGAGTCCTTTTCCCTTTTGAAACGGGATGATTTCATCAACGGTGTCAACGGTTTTGAAAATATCGGCAATGGTGTCCTTGGCCAGAATCGCAATATGGGCTTCGGGGAAAAGCGTCCGTAGGCCCTGCAGAGTGGGCAGGGTAATGATGGCGTCTCCCAGCCAGCTGGTGCTGACGACCAGGATTTTTTCTGTTTTTCTATTTTTTGTCATAGCTGTCATGACCGCGTCAAAGCGGTGTTTTTCCTGGGTGCGTGATTTATCGCTGCAGCCGGCTGTTCCGGAGGCCGGGCTTCACCTTTTTATTTCTTTTGTTTTTAAACGAATCGAGCATGATATTTACCGCGCGGATCACATCCGTTTCCTTGACCCCTTTCATGCAGTCGCGGGCGGGGCATGTTTTTTTTCTGCAGGGCGAACATGCCACTTCCTTCCGAATCACGATATGCGGGGTGTGTTTGTAGGGTTCGTTGACCACATGGTCCGTCGGACCGAAGATGGCCACTACCGGTGTTTTGACAAAGGCCGCCAGATGCATGGGGCCGGTATCGCTACCGAGATAAAGGTCACTGCATCTGAAAATTTCGGCCAGCTGGCAGAGGTTTTCCGTTTTCGGTGCAATGGTGGCCCGGTATTTCATCAGCCCGCTAATTTCATTGACCATCTCGATTTCTTCGTTGGCCCAGGTGAAAATGATCTGGGCGGCGCTGTCCTCAATCACCTTGTCGGCCACCACGGCATAGCGGTACGCTTCCCAGCGTTTGTACGGTGTCGAGGGGCTGGTGCCGGGATGAATGGCGATCAGGGGCCGTTGGGGTTCGATCCGGTTCAGCTTTAAAAATCGCTGAATCACCTCGCTGTCTTTTTTCGGAATATGGATTTTCGGCGGGGACTGATGAATGTTCAGTCCCAGTTTTTCGACCAGACGGATGTTGCGTTCCACCCGGTTCAGTTTTTCCGTATCTGCAGAAAACCGCCGGTTGTTAAACAGGTAGTTCATTTCCCTGACAAAGGGTTTGGTAAAGCCGACCCGGTCTCTGGCCCCGCTTGAAAAACTAATAATCCCGCTTTTGAAAAGACCGTGGAAATCTATCGCAACCTCATATTTTTCCCTGCGGATATCCCGCATCAGCAACAGAAACTGTTTCAGGCCCTGGAAAAATGTTTTTCGGGAGCCTAGTTTTTCAGTGATTTCTTTTTTGGGAAATACAATGACCTCATCGATGTCGGGATGGGCGTCAAGAATATCCTTGGCCGGCGGTTCAACGATCCAGGCGATTTTTGCTTCAGGGAAATTTTTTCTGATAATATGGAAAGCCGGCAGGGTCCTCAGGACATCACCGATAGCACTCAGACGGATAATCAGGATTTTACTGGGTTTCATTAACATGTCAGCAGACTGGGCGGTTCGTGAATTTATAAACTTGTCCTCTGCGGATACGCGGTTTTTCAGTCACATCCGGTTGAAAAGCGTCAAAGCCGCTGGACTTCAGCATGCGCCCGATTAAACGAAGCGGCCGGTTGTGATTTCAGGGGCTTTTCCGGTCTTCGGCAAAGTCGAGCAATATCTTTTCTATCAAGAAAATCATTAAATATCAACAGGTTTAGCCTAAATTTTGTTTTAACTTGTTCTTAACTGTAGTATATAATATTGTACCTTGAGCGACATAAAAAATATAAATCATGAAAAAACTCCTGTTTTTAATAAATCCGCTATCCGGTAAAACAGAGGGACGGAATATTCACGAAAAACTGGTTTCGATTCTCTCTCATCATTTGCCGCGACACGGGTATGATATTGTCAAGACGGAACCGGATATCAAAAAACAGTTGAAGGACATGGCCGAAGGTTATGAAACCGTGGTGGCTGTCGGTGGAGACGGAACCATCTCCAGTGTTATTCATACCCTGATCACGCTGGAAAGAACCTCCCCCATCGGGGTCATTCCCATTGGTACCGGAAATGACCTGGCCCGTTCGCTGGGGTTGCTGGCAATCAAGGACCTGGAATCCCTGGTCCGGGTTGTTCTGAAACGCAAAACGGAAAAGGTCGATGTCCTGACGGTGAACAATCACTATGTTTGTGTGAATTATATGGGGTTTGGAAATGATGCCAGGATCTTAAGTGATTTTGAAAAGATCCGGAGGAACCCTGCAAATCACCATCTCTTTAAAGGATCGATGGGAAAAGCGGTATATGCCTTTGCCGCCATCTGGAGCCTGACCCATAAAATACCACGCGGTGCCGAACTTTCGTTTGTCACCCAGAAGAAAGAGCGGCAAAAACGGGTTCTGGACACCCGGGTTCGAGGCATCCTCATTTCAAACATAAATTCCTACGGGGGCGGGACCATTCCGTCGTCCCGGTCAAGAACAGACGACGGTCTTTTTGAGGTGACGGTTGTCCGGAGTATGAAAGAGTGGGCCGTGCTCCATCTGGCCAGGGTTTTCAAAAAACCGGTAAATGTGCTGTGCCCGGGAATGCTGCAGTTTCAGGCCATGCAGGCGGACATCTCTTTGCCGGCGCCGGCCTTTTGCCAGGTGGACGGTGAAATCATCGGAGCGCTTTCTGAAACGAAAAAAACCATTTCCATTCGAATGCATTCACCTGTGGAGATGGTGGTACCGTAAAGTAATTCTGAGTGACTAAAGTACTTAAAGTGTCTAAAATACTTAAAGTGTCTAACGTATTTAAAGTGTGAAGATTTCAACTTCAAGTACTGCAAGTACTTTAAATATTTTAAATACTTAATTTTGTCATAGATTCTGAAATGGACAGCAAAACTGATTCGAATGTAGGCTTACACACTCAGGATAAATCCGTGGATATCTCATTTGTCATTGTCAACTGGAACACCCGGGACCTGCTGATGGACTGTCTCCATTCCATTGAGCAGCGGGTGTCGGGATTTCGGTATGAAATATTTGTGGTAGACAACCATTCCAAAGACGGCAGTGTTGAGTCGGTCAAAAAACTGTTTGCCGACCGGGTGATTCTGATCCGGAACAGCGAAAACCTGGGCTTTGCCCGGGCGAACAACCTGGCCATGCGACAGGCTCGGGGGAAATACATCATTCTTTTAAACAGCGATACGGTGTTGAAAGAAAAAACCGTCAGCGGGCTGATTTCTTTTCTGGAAATGACTCCGGAAGCCGCCATGACCGGTCCACGCATGGTGGATCAAAACGGAAAACTGCAAAACAGCTATGACAATTTCCCTTCTCTATTAACCGAACTTTTAAACAAAAGTCTTTTGCGGCGGTTTTTTCCGAAACATTTTTCCGGAAAAACCGCAACCGCTGAAGCCCCCTTTGAAGTGGATTCCCTGATCGGCGCCTGTATCGCCATTCGTTCCGAAGCGATTCGGGATGTGGGCATGTTTGACGAGGACTTTTTTTTCTTTCTGGAAGAAACGGACTGGTGTTTCCGAATGCGAAAGGCCGGGTGGAAAATATTTCACCAGCCGGAAGTGGTGATTGTTCACCTTCAGGGGCAGAGCAAAAAAATCCGGCCGGCGCTGGCCTGGATAGAATATTACCGGTCTTTATACAAGTATTTTAAAAAAAACGGCTCTTCCCTGTCTTACGGCCTGCTGCGGTTTTTCCGTTTTTTAAAACTCTGGATTAATCTGCTGCTGACCGTTACCGGACTGGCGCTGACCCTGGGCACCCGACGGCGGTTGCGGGAAAAGACCGTGGTTTACGCCCGGTTGCTCTGGTGGCATCTCTGCTTTTGTCCGGACCATATGGGCCTGAAAGGGGTTGATCGATGAAGATAGCGCTGGTCAGAAAAGAGTTTGACGCTTTGCGCGGCGGGGCCGAACGCTACGGGGTGAATCTGGCCCGGGGACTTGCGGACCTGGGCCATTCGGTAACCCTGTTTTGCGGCCGAAGCACGGTGCCGGATCATCCTAATGTTACCGTCCGTCACGTCCCCTACACGACATTTTTTTCCCCCCTGAAAAATCTTTCCTTTAACCGGAACAGTGCCCGGCAGGTTGCCGCAGAATCCTTTGACATTGTAAATGGCCTGGCACAAATTTTTCCCCAGGATGTGTACCGGGTCGGTGATCCGCTCCACGTCCATTTTCTTCGGACCGTTTCCTTAACCCCCAGGAAAAGAGCCGTGAAATATCTGAACCCCCGTCATCTGGCCCTGCTTTATCTTGAACGGAAAATATTCAAACCCGGCCATTACAACCGTATCATTACCAATTCCGCCATGTCCAAGACCCAGGTGATGAAGTATTACGGGGTTCCTGAACAAAAGATCAGTGTCGTCCGAAACGGTGTGGACACGGACCGGTTTCATCCCGGGACAAAAGCACATTTAAGAAAAAGCATTCGGGAAAACCTGGGTATTCAGGACCGGGAAACAGTGCTTCTTTTCGCGGGGAATGATTTCAGGCGCAAAGGCCTTCAGTTTGCCATGCAGCTGACCGCCGAACTGCTCAAACGGGGGCGGCACGTTCGACTGCTGGTGGCCGGCAAGGGAAATCCCCGCCCCTATTTGCGTCTGATCCGGAAAAACGGCTATCAGGACCATATTTTATTTATGGGGCATGCGGAGAAGATCGAAACACTGTACGGGGCTTCTGATCTGTTTGTCCTGCCCACTTTTTATGATCCCTTTGCAAATGTCTGCCTGGAGGCCATGGCCTGCGGACTGCCGGTCATCACCACCCGGCAGAACGGGGCGGCTGAGATCATTGAGGACCGGGTGTCGGGTATTCTGGTGGACCGGCCGTGGCAATTAGCGGAGATGACGGATGCCGCGGCTGCGCTGATTGAAAATCGCGGTTCAGGCTTAAGGGACATGGGAGAAAAGGCACTGGCTGTTGCGGGTAAAAATACGCTGGCGAAAAACATTGAACAAACCCTTGCCGTTTATAAAGCGGTTTTGACGGAAAAAAGGCAGGATGATGCAGCCCAGCGGGGAAGTCCGGACAAAAACAACGCCTGACGGGATAACGTATGTCGAAACTTTTGAACCGGCCCTGAAGGAAAACAGGCTTTTAAGTTTCGATCAGGTGATGGCGCTTGAGGAAACCCGAAGGGTCAAACACGCTGTTCCGGAGCGAAAAACCGATTTTTTTTCCTTTACCTATCAGAATCGTCCGTATAATGTTTTTATTAAAAGACATTTTCCGTTTTCCCCGGCACGTTTCATCCGTGAACGGATCCGGCTGGCATCGACCAAAACGGCGTATGACGAATTTGAAAATATTCTGGCTTTTCTTCGAGCCGGAATTCCGACCATGATGCCGATAGCGGCCGGCAAACGAAAATGCGGGCTTTGGGGCACCCGGTCTTTTCTGATGACCGAAGCCATTGAAGGCTGTATGACCCTGGAGCAATTCGCTGAGACCGTCTGGGGGAAAACCGGATTTCAGGATAAAAAAAGGCTGATCCTAAACGTCGCGCGGCTGACGCGGAAAATGCATGACTGCGGATTTAATCACCGGGACTACTACCTGTGTCATCTGCTGATCGGTGTTGCGGAACGGAACAGGGATGAACTTTTTGTGATGGACCTTCACCGGGTGGATATTCGGGAAAAGGTGCCGGAACGCTGGATCATAAAGGATCTGGCCGCGCTTTATTATTCCTGTCTGCCCTATGATATCAGCAGAACAAACAAGCTTCGTTTCTTTAAGGATTACCTTTCCTGCGGAAAATTGTCGGTGCGGGACAAAGATTTTGCCCTGAAAGTTATTGATAAAAGCCGAAGGATGCTGAAGCATGCCGGTCGAAAGAAGCTGGAAGCTTAACATTAAATACTGCAGCCGTTTTTCCCAGTCGGTTTTAAACGATATGGTCGCCGGGAAAACGGTGGTGAATGCGGATGTTCGAAAGCTGCGGGCCGGCCGAAAAACCGCTGTTGTCTCACTTGCGCCGAAAAATCTTCCGGATGTCTGTCTTCGCGAGTTTAGCGTATCTCCGCTGAATCTTTTCCGGTCATTTTTTTTCCCTTACGGGAAAAAAGAATGGCAAACCGCCCGGTGCCTCCGGGATCGGGACGTTCCGGCTGTTTATCCCATTGCTTTCGGGGTTGAAAAAAACATGGGATTTATCCGCAAGACCTACCTGGTCAGTGAAAAGATCACCCGTGCGGTTACGGTCAAGGCCTTTATTGAAACCAATCCGGATGCCGACCTTTCACAGCGAAAAAGATTTATCCGGGCTTTTTCCGAGTTTATCCTCCAGATTCATATGGCCGGGGTTCTGCACACGGACCTGAACTGGGAAAATATTTTTGTGAGCGCCGGGCCGGGCGGAGAGTACCGGTTCTTTCTTTCGGACCTGCACAGGGTAAGGCTAAAGCATTCGATTCCGCTGAACCTGCGACTGTCCAACCTGGCGCTTCTTAACACCTCTTTTTATCAGAAAACATCCGTACGCGGCCGAACCGCTTTTTTGAATCATTATCTGAAAAGCTTTATCAAGACCGGAGACATGATGCCGCGAATCCGCGAGATTATCAACAGTGAAACAAAACTGATTCTGCTTAAAAAATGGAAAAAACAGGTTAAGCGATGCCTGCAGGAAAACAGGGATTTCACCCAAATAGCCTTTGAAAACCTGAAAGGATGGGTTTGCCGGCCGCTGGCGGATGGGGGGGTGGCGCAGATGAAAAATCCGGAGATGCTTTTTCAGGATTCCCGGGCCAGAATATTGAAGCGGTCGGCCAGGTCCGCATCATTGCTGTTTCCGGACGTGGCCGGAGCACCGGGATTTTATCTGAAAAGGTACCGGGTGAAGGGATTGTGGAATGTTTTGAAAGACGGGGTTCGGCCGTCGCGGGCGAAAAAATCGTGGGTTGCTTCAAATGTGCTGATGGCCAGGAACATTCCCACGCCAAGACCCATTTTATTCCTTGAAAAAAAGCATTTTCTCTTTACCCCGGAGAGTTATTTTATGACCGAGGCCCTGCCAAAGGCCCTTACCCTGGCGTCGTATATGGACCAAGTGTTTCAATCGCTTCCGGTGACCGCCAAAAGAAGAGTGCTGCGGGACACGGCGCTTCAGGTCCGTAAGCTGCATGACAACGGCATTCGCCATCGGGACCTGAAAGCGACCAATATTTTAATCTCCCGGAATGTCCCTCTCAAGCTCTGGTTTGCGGACCTGGATGCGATTGCCGTGTCTGATGCGCTGTCCCTGTCTGAATGTTCAAAAGATCTGGCGCGGCTGAACTGCTCCTTTCTGGACCGGTCCGTTCTTTCCGCTTCGGAACGGCTGTATTTTTTGAAGACCTATCTGGGTCGTGAGAAAAGGGAAGAACTTAAAAAACGCTGGCATTCTGTGGTTTTTTTTACCCGGTTAAAGCTGAAGAAATCGAACCGAGCCTTTTGCTGAAATGATGGAAGCCTATGTGCGAAAAAAAACCGGTCACCTGAATATGCTGGTGCATGAGCGCCTTGCTTTATCCGGTGACGCGGAAGTGCTTGGCAGACGCATTGCCGAATTTTTTGCCGCAAGTGCTGAAGGCGGCCTGATCAAGCAAACCTCCTTTAAAAAGATCTTTAAAGCCGATTTCTGCGGCAGATCCGTCCTGGTCAAGGTCTATAAAAACACCACGATGCCAAAACGGATAAAATCACTCATTCGCCCCGCCGGGGCTTTTTCCGAGTTTGCTGTGGCCAGCCGGATCCTTGAACACGGGATTCTGACCCCGTTGCCGCTGGTGGTGGGGCAGCGAAAACGAATGGGCCTGGAATGTGAAAGCGTGATTGTCACGGATTTTCTTGAAGGAAGCCGTGACTTGAGAGACCTTCTTTTTCAGAACCGCTTTTCATCTCCGGCGGAGAAACGGCTTCTTTTTTTCGATTTCGGCCGGCTGACAAGAAAGATATTTGACAGCCGGATATATCAGGAAGATTATTCGGTCAACAATTTCATGGTCCGAAAGGAAAAGGGGGTTAACCGGATTTATCTGATTGATTTTGAAAAGGCCCGGATCGACACCGACATTCCGGAGCGAAAGACGGTGTGGCTGCTGGCTAAACTGAACCGGCTGGGACGGGTGGTGCGCCTGACCGACCGGATCCGTTTTTTAAAGGGATACCTGGAAGCAACCGCCGGCCGCAGGGAATTCAAGAGGCTTGCCGCAAAAATCCGGGCAGAGACCGCGGCTGTTTTGAAACGGGATTTCAGGCACGGCCGAAGGACCAGTCCCTATACCTGTAATGATTACATGCCGTTTCGGAAAGGAACGGTTCGGGGCCTGTTCCTGAATTTGTATGCTGAGGCGGATATTGAAAAACTGGCCAAAGACATAAAGGCGCGGCCGCAAAACTTTTCAGTTTCATTAAAGGCAAACGAGAGTGAAAGGGCGCTGACGGTTTTGAAACTTGACGGGAAGAAACAGGCGGACCGGGTCTGGGTTTTGGTGAGTAACCTCATTATTGCCGGGCTTGCCGCGCATCTGCCGGAGCTGTTTTTGCAGGGCGTGGATGCCGGCCTGGTGGCTTTTGAACCGTCAGCGTATGCGCAGCTGATGCAAACCATAAAACTTGAAAAGGGGGAAAATGGTTTTTTATCGGACAATTTTACCAAAGAGCTTGATCTTTTAAACCGGTTACTGGCCCCGGAGAGACCAGTACAGGTTTCCAGTTTAAAGGAATTGAAATAAAACTGCTGCCCGGTCAAGATGGGGCCCCGTTTTCCGATGATCCCCTTGGGGGGGCTGTTTAACGCTTTGTCTTTCCGGCGAGAATTGTTATTATAGGGGTGTGAAAATGTCCTGTAAGTTATTTATCACTGCGTCGATTCAGCGGACGGGATCGACCCTGCTCACCGGATCCCTGAACAGTCATCCCCAGATCAAGTGCTTGAGCGAACTATTTATGGATAACAACTTCGACAAGATCGTCGGCAGTTATCAGGGCTATATCCGCAGGTCTTTTTTGAACCGTTTAATGGGTACTTTTTGGAAAAACAGAAGTATTAAAATTTTTCTGGACGAGCTTGGCACCAAGCCCAAAAACTTATTCAAGACGGAAACGCAACGGCGCCAGTGTACGCATATTGGTTTCAAGTTAATGCTCAATCATGCCCGCAACTATCCCGCCATTCTGCGCTATGCCCGGTCCCATGACATGGCGTTCATTCACCTGGTACGCAAAAATCTTTTAAAGACAGAGATATCCAGGGTGCGGAATCAGGTGAGCAAAATACCGCACCTGTTTGTCAAAGATAAAAACGCAAAACGGTACCGGCTGCCAAGAGTATTCCTGGACCCCGGCAGCTTAATCGCCAGGCTGGATCGAATAGACGGACAAAATAAAGCGTGGCAGCAGGAACTTGCAAAAAGCAGATCTATGACTGTCTATTACGAAGATCTGGCAAAAGATCCTCTCGCTGAAATCAACAGGATTCACATCTTTTTCGACCTCGATAAAATTGAGCAACTAATCATTCCCACCAGAAAAATGAGCCCTGCCAGCCTGGCGCAAGCTGTTGAAAACTATGATGAGGTGGTTGCCACGTTGCGGGGAACGCCATATGAACCCTTCCTGTTGAGTGACAATAATCTTTAATGAGCAGCTAAACGGTCTTCAGGAGCGATAACCCATGTCTCACCCATCCCGATAGACCGGGGCAGGAAGGTACAGAGACTGTAAAGAAGGACATAATTGCTTTGCATGACTGTTTTTTCCTTTTATGCGAAGCGTTTATCCCTTTAGCGCAATTTTCTTTTTATGATAACCTCAAGAGGTCAGTGCTTACCGTTGAGTGGGGTAAAGGATGAATATAAAATTTCAAAATCCAAATTAAAAATATCAAACGAAAGCCAAAATCCCAATGTCAAACATTTGCGTTTGCTTTATTTTTATAAATAATTTTCTTGTAAATTCTTTTTCCGGAATACCTTGAAAAGGCCCTGTTTATGTATTAATAAGTAATGGTATATATGCTTTTAGAAATTTGATCTGCATGAGCAGAAAAGGCTGAAAAAATATTTAAATTAAGGAGGGTTCATAAGTATGAGCGCCAAACACCGCGCTGGGAGTTCGGTAACCAAAGGACGAAAGCAGGAAACAGACGAAAAAAAACGACAGAAAAAAGCGCCGAACAATCAGACGATCAAAAAAACCTATCTGAAAAGCAGAAACGCCTGTAAGGTGACCTTCCGTATGCCAAGGGCAGCGGTGCCCGATGCCCGCCGGGTCTTTGTTGCCGGTGAGTTTAATGAATGGAATGTTCAGGCCAATCCCATGAAGCGTCTGAAAAACGGTGATTTCACCGCTCAAATTGAGCTGGTGCCGGGCCGGGATTACCAGTTCCGTTACCATATTGACGGCAAACGCTGGGAAAACGACTGGCAGGCCGACAGATACGTCCCGAATCCGTTCGGCGACGCGGATAATTCGGTCGTGCAGGTTTAATTGAAACCGGTTTGGCTGAAACTGTTTTTCTGGAAAAAAACAGGGCTTGAGTGAAACCGGTTTGTGGGTTAGCATGGGGAAAACCGCAAGGTGGTGAACCCATGAATGGAAAACAGCTTATTTTCCTCTGTCTTATTCCCCTCCTTTTAAACGGCTGCTGCAACGACCCGCCGCAGGTTCCTGATGGTTGCCGCCTGCGTGACATTGTTTCCGATCTTTACCCGGGAGGCAATGTGCTG
>Ga0272441_10002078_pt1 | contig 41465 bp, 39 predicted proteins | sample SSMProp6N_FD_193582 | JGI IMG/M metagenome (GOLD analysis project Ga0272441, IMG submission 193582) | Marine sediment archaeal communities from Little Sippewissett salt marsh, Falmouth, MA, United States - SSM-Prop-6N | ecosystem: Environmental > Aquatic > Marine > Wetlands > Sediment ...
GCACCGGGATTTCCCAGTCCGGCAATCAAAAAATAATCCCGATGACTGCCGGATGTGATTTCGGCTTTCGATTTAAACAATTGGTAAAACACTGTCAGGGTTTGTACTCGATATACATGCCGGAGCCCGTTTCAATAATGGATCGCGCCGCTATGGTGCAAAAAACTATTCTCCGGCTGCCGAGGCTTCAGCGCCTCCTTCTTCTTCTTCTCCTTCTTCCTCGGCTGTCGTCTCGGTCGCTTTCTTTCCGATAACGGTAGCAACCGTAAAATTAGCGTCCGACGGCAGTTCTATATTTTCGTCTAACGAAATTTCCTGAACGTGAATGGATTCTCCGATGTTCAGTTGTGACACATCAATCGTAATGGATTCAGGGATTTGCATCGGTTGGCATAATATTTCCAGCTCACGGCGAATGAGCTGAAGCATGCCGCCCATTTCAACGCCTATGGATTTGCCTGTGGTAAAGACCGGTACTTTGACCCTTATCTTTTTATCCATTTCGATATGATAAAAATCAACATGCAAAAGGGCCCGCGAAACCGGATGAGTCTGTACTTCCTTGATCATCGCGGGAGCAGGGGGGATAGAATCGTCTTCGGTGACGATATTGAAAACGACCTGATTGAGATTCCGGTTTTTAATGGCCGATTCAAAATCCAGTAATTTCATGGAAATAGATATGGGGTCCTGATGAGGACCGTACAAAACAGCGGGTACCTGGCCGTTCCGACGCAATACCCGGGCCGGTCCGTTCCCAAAGTTTTTTCTGATGTTGGTTTTAAGCTCGCGTAACTCCAAAAAAGGCCTCCTTTATCCAATCAATGGACATCTCGGTTTATACAAATAACGAGGTTACAGAATTTCCGGTATGACTTCGAATGATGGCTTCACCCATCAACCGGTCAACGGAAAACACTTTTATTTTTTCACAGGATTCTGCATTGGGGCTCAGCGGAATGGTGTCGCCGACAATGAGACTGACTAAATCAGATTGGTTGATTCGATCAACTGCCGGGCCGGATAAAACCGGGTGAGTACAACAGGCATGTACCTCTTTGGCGCCGTTTTTCATCAGCGCGGTACTGGCTTCCGTCAGGGTTCCGGCGGTATCGACCATATCGTCGAGGATTACGGCGATTTTTCCCGAAACATCCCCGATTACAGCCATGGCCTTGGCCTGATTGGGCGCATCCCGTCGTTTGTCGATGATGGCCAGATCAACATCCAGACGCTTGGCAAATGCACGGGCTCTTTCTACCCCCCCGGCATCCGGAGACACAACTACCAGATTCGAATCAAAGTTTTGTTTGATATATTCGATAATGACCGGTGCGGCAAAAAGGTTGTCTACCGGTACATTGAAAAATCCCTGAATCTGTCCGGCATGAAGATCCATGGTGATGATCCTGTCGGCTCCGGATGTTGTCAGTAAATCCGCTACCAGTTTTGCGCTGATGGGCACTCGGGGAGCTACTTTTTTATCCTGACGTGCGTAGCCGAAATAGGGGATAACGGCGGTAATACGACTGGCGGACGATCGATTGCAGGCATCAAGCATTAACAGCAGTTCAACAAGATTGTCGTTGACGGGGGCACAGGTGGATTGAATGATGAAGACATCCCGCAATCGAATATTTTCATTGATTTCGATCTGAATTTCACCGTCACTGAACGTTTTTACTTTTGCGCTTCCCAGCGGTTGTTCGAGGTACCGGCATATGTTTTGAGCAAGCAAATCGTTTGAATTGCCGGTAAAGATAACTAAATCTTTCATTTGTAACACCGAATTTTATGCATCGCGTTAAAGTGTTTGACTGTTGTCGGCAGTCTTAAAAAAAATGGCTGGGGCGGGAGGATTCGAACCTCCGAATGCAGGAACCAAAATCCTGTGTCTTACCGCTTGACGACGCCCCAGTAACAGTGTTCTATATGATTGTAAATTTGTTGCAACCAGGCAGTGATTTTTATGGCAGGTATGGGGCGTTCATATTTAAACGCCTGAAATTCAGATGATCAGTTCGGTCAGACAAGCATGCCATTTTTTATGCCTGGAAAGGGTGTGATATGCGTTGCGGGCTTCCTCGGCATTCATAAACAACCCGAATACCGAAGGACCGCTGCCCGACATCAACACACCGGCTGCTCCCTGTTCGGAAAGAGCACGTTTGACCTCACTTATTTCAGGAAACATGAAGGGTGTTACTGTTTCCAGATCGTTGCTCAGGTACCGGCTGATATCAACCCCTTGCGTTTTAAATCGTGAATATTTAAAATCTTTTTTGCAGTTTGTCAATCGTAAATTTAAACGGTTGTATACTTCTGCGGTTGAAACGCAAAATCCCGGATAGATCACGATCAAATGCCATGGATTCAAGTTATTGTAAGGTTCAAGGCATTCTCCGATTCCTGTGGCAATCGCCGGCTTACCTGAAATAAAAAATGGTACGTCCGCGCCTAGTTTTTCTCCCATTCGGGTTAATTCCGTAATGGAAAACCGGTTTCCGAAATAGTGATTCAGCCCTCGCAGCACCGCAGCCGCATTGCTGCTGCCGCCTCCCAGACCGGCGGCAACAGGTATGCGTTTTGTTATTGAAATTTTTACTCCGCTGTCGATTCCTGCCGTTTTAAAGAATAGATGAGCCGCTTTTGCCGCCAGATTGGAATTGTTCTCCGGAACATGAGGGTGATCACAAACGATCGAAATGTGATCTGCTTTGAAATTCAGGCGTAGCGTATCATGAAGCCCGATTGCGCACATCAGGGACTCGAGCGTGTGATATCCGTCTTCTCGTTTTCCCGTGATATGAAGGAATAAATTGATTTTAGCCGGAGAATGAATTTCCATATCTGATGTCAAAAGCCCCTGATTAAGGGTCACGGAAGGAACAAAATCCGCAAGTATTCCGCAGGACTTTCGTTCGTCTTCAAGGCGGATCAAAGCGTGCATACTTGTTGTAAGTACTCTTTGATCCAACGCAGAAGACGGACGAAAAGACAAGCAGGGCTGTGGAATTTATTTTTTCCGGGCCCTAAGCGAAACCGGCGCCCTATTTTGTCAGTTTAATGACGATAAACCCCATGTTCATGCGGCGAATGAACATATTCAACGGTTCGCCTTCGGGGGTGCTTTCTATGATTTCGGTATAATCCTCGACCGTTTGAACATCGGCGTGATTGATCTCTTTAATAATATCTCCCGGTTGAACACCGGCTTCGGCCCCTTTGCTGCCGGGTTCTACGCCGATAACGATAATTCCGGCATCTTCTTTCATATTGAACCGACGCGCGATTTCAGGCGTGATTTTTGAAACACGAATGCCGAGTTCATCTTCATGGACTCGTTTGCGAGGCCTGGTCGCCAGTCTGGATTCTTCTCTTTTGGCAATCTCCACCTGAACGGCTTTTTCCTTGCCGTCTCTTACCAGCTTGACGCTTATGGTATCCCCGACACTGGTGTCGGCAATGATCCGGGTGAGTTCTCTGCTGGTTTTGACTCGCTGGTCGTTTATTTCGATAATAATGTCTTTAGCCTGAATTCCTGCCCGATCCGCCGGATCGTCGGGGAATACCTCGGTGACAAGGACGCCTTGTTTTTCTTCAAAACCATAATAATCCGACAGCTCTTGGGTCAAGTCCTGAATCGCCACGCCCAGCCAGCCTCGTGTAACTTCACCGCTTTGCCGTAGTTGTTTGATGATCCCTTTGGCCAGGTCGATCGGGATTGCGAACCCGATACCCTGCCCCCCGGCGATAATGGCCGTATTGATTCCTACAACTTTCCCCGCCATATTGATCAGGGGACCACCGCTGTTTCCGGGATTGATTGAGGCGTCCGTCTGGATGAAGTCGTCATAGGGGCCAGACCCTATCACTCGGCCTTTGGCGCTGACAATACCTGCTGTAACGGTATGCTCCAGACCAAAAGGGCTTCCGATGGCCATAACCCATTGACCGACTTCCAGATTATTTGAATTTCCCAGTTCAACGATCGGCAGGGTGTTTTCGGACGAAATTTTGATCAGCGCGATATCGGTATTTGGGTCCCGACCGACGATTTCAGCGTCATATTCTCTTTCGTCTTTCAGTCGAACCTGAATCTCATCGGCATTTTCAACCACATGATTGTTGGTGACAATGTAGCCCTTTTTATCGATAATAAAGCCGGACCCCAGACTTCGCTGCTTGAATTCTTTCTGTTCGTCTCCAAAAAATTTGTCAAAAAAATCTTTAAACGGATCATCTTTTCCGAAAGGGCTTTTATAAAAATGTTGAAACACCCTCCCGCCGCCCTTGGAAATTTTGACCGTTCTGATATTGACCACGGACGGGCTGACCGTTTTAGCCAGTTCGCTGAAGTTTTCCGGTATGTACCGAATCGTTTTTTTTGCAAATGCTTCAGGCACTGGCCCCGGGCTCGAAACCAGGCATGCGGCGACTGCAATGAGGACGGAGAACAGAATTTTTTGTCTGATTGCCTTTAGTTGAATCGGGATCGTTCTCATCGAACACTCCTTTCTGAAGAGACTTCAGAATTCATTTGACTATACGGCAAAAATTATTTACGGGCTTTTATATACTTTATACGCAGGTCGTATAAAATATGCTCAAGGAGTTGCAATTCATCCTGACTCAGGTTGCCTTTTGTTTTTTCCTGAAGCAGGATTAAAAGATCTATGGTTTGTTTGGCCAGTGGCAAATTTGTCTGCTTTTTTCCGGAAGCCGGGTCTTCAATTATTCCCAGCTGGACCAGGGCGGAAGAATTCAACGAAAAGATAAATGTTGAAAAGTTGATCTGAGGGAGCTGAGCAGCTTCGTCTGCCGGCTGCCGATCGGCTTCCTGGCCGGCATCAGGCCCGTCTGCAGGGTTATCTGATGAAGTTGCGGTTTTGTCTGTGTCTTTGGTGATGTTATCTTTGTCTTTAATTATAAAATTTTTATCTTTTTCCGGCATATCGGATCTCCTGTCGCGGGTGCCTGAAACGAATTGTCTGCCATCGCAGATAAATATAGCCTTCTGCGTTAAGTTAAGGGCCACGGAAGGAATAAAATCCACAAGCATTGCGCAGAATATTTGTTCGTCTTCAAGGCGTATCAAAGAGTGCATATCGGTTGAACGTGCATCTTTGATGTAACGCAGAAGACGGACAAAAAGACAAGCAAGGCTCCTGCAAAAAAACAACCGGCATAGCCGGCTGCGCTTGATGAAAGAACTCAGGGATGCGGACCCTTATCATGGACAGGCTTACTTTTAAATATAAATGATAATTATTATGGTGTCCATCCAGAAATGTTCATTTCTCTCAAATTTTGAGTCGGGCCCGGATGTTACTTCTCTAAATCAGCCTTCGGTTCATGAATGCGGCTGAAGCCCCGGCGTTACCTGAATTTGAAAAAGCCGGTCGATTTCCGGATGGACACAATGTTACAGTTCAAGTGTTATGACGCTTTTGACCAGGGGCAGCGTGCGAAGTTCCTCCGTAACATTTTCCGGAATAGGAGTATCGGTCCTCAGAAATATGATGTTTCGGTTCCCCTCGGTCTCTTGTCCGACATGCATTCGGCCGATATTGATTTTGTGCCGGCCGAGGATCGAGCCGATGCTTCCGATTGCTCCGGGGGCGTCGACATTGTGAATGAGCGCCAGATGACCATGCGGACTCATTTCAATACGAAAATTGTTGACTTTGATGACTCTTGGGTCGTTTTTCCCGAATATGGTACCCGATACCGTTGACACCATGTCCGGTGTAATGGCTTTGACGGTGATTAAATTCACGTAATCTTCAGGTTCGGCCGTTGTGGTTTCAGTGATTTTGATGCCTCGTTCCTGGGCCAGCACATGTGCGTTGACAAAGTTGACATCGTCTTTGACGGCCTGAGTTAACAGTCCCTTGATGGCAGCGGTGGAAACCGGTGACATGTCCAGGCTTTTGAAGTCCCCGGCATACTGAAGAATGACTTCTTTCACCGGGCCCTTGACCAGTTGGGCCTGAAGGCATCCCAAACGGTCCGCCAGGGTCAGATACGGGCCGATTTTTTTAAGAAGCTCTCCAGTGACCGACGGCACATTGACTGCGTTGACAATGGTACTGTTTTTCAGGTAGTCGATAATCTGCGTGGCAACGGCAACGGCTACATTGGTCTGTGCTTCCTGGGTGGAAGCTCCGAGATGGGGCGTACAGATGACCTGATCCAGTTCCATCAGCGGGAGTTTGCCGGGAGGTTCGCTGGTAAATACATCCAGAGCGGCTCCTGCAACCTTGCCGGATTGAATGGCGTCGTAAAGATCCTGCTCGTTGATGATGCCGCCCCGGGCGCAGTTGATGATCATGACCCCGTCTTTCATCAGCGCGAATGACGTTTTGTTTATAAGATCGATTGTGTCTTTGAGTTTGGGGACATGGACCGTAATATAGTCTGAACGTCTAAAAAGCTCCTCAAGCGTTGCGCTTTCAAACCCGGCTTTTTCAATCCGTTCCGGTGTGACGTAGGGATCATGGACGATAACTTTCATTTTAAGTCCTCTTGCGCGATCTGCAACAATCGATCCTACTTTCCCTAAACCGATGACCCCTAAAACTTTGTTGTAAATTTCCCGGCCCTGGAGTTTCTTTTTTTCCCAGAGACCGGCTTTTAAAGAGGCGGTGCCTCTCGGAATATTCCGGGTCAGGGCCAGCATCATGGAAATAGCGTGTTCCGCGGTCGTAACGACATTCCCACCGGGTGTATTCATTACAACGATGCCACGCTTGGTGGCGGCGGGGATGTCCACATTATCCAGCCCGATGCCTGCGCGCCCGACAACTTTCAGCCGAACGGCGTGCTCCAGAAGTTCTTCTGTAACTCTGGTGGCACTCCGGATGGCCAGAGCATCGTAATCTCCAATGATGCCCGCCAATTCTTCCGGAGACAGGCCCGTCCTGACATCTACCTCGATTCCCTCCTCCTGCCGGAAAAGTTGTATGCCGGCATCTCCGAGGTTGTCGCTTACCAATACTTTCATGTTTTTCTCCCTGTAAAAATATTCAGGTTACTAGTAAAAGATTGAACCGGAATGCGTGAAACGTATACGTTTATGTATTTATTAAAATTTATCCCGCAAAACCGCCTGCGACATGAAAAGAGGGGAGACGGGCATGCGGGAATATGTTCTGCTGAAAAAAACGACTCATAGCATATAAATTTATGGTTTTTTGTCAAGACTAAATCATGAAGAAGGGAGGGAGAAATCAGGATGGCAATAAAAAAGCTGAGCCTGAAAGGCCCAGCTTTTTTATGGAAAGATAAATAATGGATAATTACCCCGTCTCGGCGGTTTGGATTCCAATATCGGGGTTTATTTCTGTACTTTGCGTTTCAGGAAGTAACCATCTGGGTCGCATTCTTCCCTGAGCAGTCTCAGGTCTTCTTTCGTCGGTTCGCTCATTTCTTTCAAGTCCGGTGAAACCATCAGTTCAAAGCCCACTTTTTCCTGGATGTCCTCCACCGTTTTGCCCGGCATGATTTCCAGAAGCATCATCCGCTTGGTGTCTTCGTCGTATCCAAACAGCGCTTCATTGGTGATGACACGATAAGGGCCGGACCCGTAAACCCCGGCTTTTGATCGGTAATCCGGAGATCCGTCTCCGAATCCGATACTGGTGACAAACTGGACTTTTTCGACGAATCTGCGTTTTTCCAGGGCCATGATGGCGATGGTTTTTTCACAGTTTGCCGACATGGCACCGGCACCTCCGCTTCCGGGGAATCGAACTTTGCTGGCGGTGTATGTGCCTCCCTGGAACGTGGAATTCAAATTGCCGTACATATCGATTTCGGCGCCGCCGATAAATGCATAGTCTGCATAACCCCTCTGTGTCAGCTCAAAAGCGCCGCATAACCCCTTGGCATACAATGCTTTTCGAAAAGCGCGAGTGTCTCCGACTGATAACGGGAGCCCCTGTTCCAGTATTGCCCCGAGAGATCCGGCTTCGAAAATCATTTGCAGGCTGGGCGCGTGCGTCAGTTGGGCATGCAGGGATGCAATGATGGGTAATCCCGTTCCGACGAATACCACGGTTTCATCTTCAAGTACCCTTGAACCGGCATATGCAATCATTTCAAATGGACCATATTCAGGCATTATTCCCTCCTTATGGCTAAAATGTCAAAACGTGAAGAGTCGTCAAAATGTCCTTAGTCAATGATGATCGGCTGTATTCCATCCCCCTGTTGCAGTTCCTTGAATTTGCTGTAGGGTCGGGTGCTCAGAAAATCATCGTAGGTTTCGCAGCCGAAAACATACTGGTCAAAATATTTTTTGAGTGAATCCGTGCTCCCGGTTTTTCGGAATTCGTCGCAGACGCTTCTGAATTTGAGAATTTCGGGCATGTCAAACCAGTAGTAACCGTAACATGCTCCGGGATAGCCGCCAAAAGGCTGTTCAACTACGGCGTCCACCGTCATGTAGGGGATTTCCGTCAAGTTGGGATATCTGCGGATGTTCTCATTGGGAATGATCTGCTCGGCCGTCATGATGCAGTGCTTGGAGGCCTGGGCAATTTCCGGGCATGTGCATAGCGCGCCGAAGATTCTTGCATTGCCGTGCATATCTGATACGGGAACATGAATAAGGGCCAGATCGGGATTGCAGGCGGGAACGAGGTAGGTGTTATCACCGGAAAACGGGCACTTGATCATTTTTCCACGATTGACCAGTTCCATATCAGAGCCGCCGTGGTCCTTGGTAGGGATAAAGGGAATGCCCATGGCCCCGGCTTTGAAACGTGCCGACATGCCGTAATTGGTGTAATCGTCTACCTGGATGTCGCCCCGACTGACCATGTGGCGGAAAATCGGGGCAATGCCGATGACTTCATAGCCCCACCATGCCAGTTCGACCCGTTTGACCGAAATATGGTCCGGGTATATCATTGATGCCGCCGCCAGCAGTTCGCAACAGATGGAGTTGGACTGGAAGGCCAGGGTCAGGTCTTTGGCTCCTTTCCGGATGATTTCATGAATGATGGCAACGGGGATGCGTGTGTTGACAAACCCTCCGATGCCGATACTGATTCCATCCTTTACAAATCTGTTTACCGCCTCGCTTAATGTCGTGCGTTTGTCGTGCAGACCCTTTTTCTTGGCCACGGCAGCTTTCCTTGCCTCCAGGGGTGTTGCTCCCCAGTACTCGAACGGTACGTCTTTTTCCTTAATTACTTCGGGTTCCAAGGTCGAGATGTTTTGAATCAGAGATCGGATTTGTTCCGGCATATACTGCCTCCTTCCAGTGTTAAGGTTGGTTTTTCGGGTTCCATAACCGGTCACCCGGAATTGAATACAGCGGTACTATAAAAATGACGATCCAGTATTATTCGTATCAACATACGAAGAAGGTAAAAAAAATTGAAACTGAAGAATCGGCAGGTTTTAAAGACCTGTTGGATGGAGACGGACACACGTCGGCATGACCGGTTTGACATGCGGGTTGAATAAACCGGTCATGCTGACAGAAATGATTGTTTTTATGTAAAGAAATCGGTTGTATTAAATCCAGGGCTTTCCGACCGGCACATTGATTCCCAGATCGCCGAGGATGACGTGCGCCATGACATACCACGCCAGACATGCACAAATAATGAGGTCCCAGGCCGCTACTTTGGTCATTGCGGGAAAACCGAAGTGGGCCAGATCCAGAAAAATAAAACCGGCGAGCAGTGTGGCAAATGTCCATGCCAAAGCGCTGTTTGCCTTCATGGAACCGATCCACATGATCGCCGTGTAGAACGTCCATACGAGCAGAAAACATCCCACATCCTTTGTGCCGGCCTTGTAGATGTTGAAATGATTCAGAAGAAAAATAACGCCAAGACAGATCCAGAAGGCGCCGTACGATGTGAATGCGCTGAATCCGAAGCTGTTTCCTGTTTTTTGTTCTAGAAATCCTGCAATCATTTGTGCCAGACCACCGTAGATCAATCCGCAGGATACAATTGGACCGACACCGCACCACCCCAGATTGTGAAACTGAAGAATCATCGTGGTCAGAGCGAATCCGCCTAAGCCGATAGCTGCCGGATTTGCCAGTTTTTGATCAGCCATACATTTTCCTCCTTCTTAAATATGGTTAATTCAGTCAAGTAAATGATTCGGGCCCAATTTTGCTATGGTTCTCGATCGTGGGGAGTTTGGAACAGTATCTTGTAGATGTGGATATTTAACTTGTGTCTGTCCGGAAATGTCTGTTTTTTTATTTTTGAATCTGGTTCAGATCTTAATCTACAAAATAGTTTATGTATTTTAAACCTGAAATCCCGGCCTTTATCAAACGCGTAAAAAAACAACCGATTTCCGGTTGGATTCTGACTCTATGAATAAGCGTGCGGAGACTATGAAAAATTTAATTAAAAAAAAATTAATCATAAACTGAACTTGATTCAGTAATATAGAAAGATAAGTCTGTTGTCAAGAAGAAAAGTTAATCATATCTATGCATAAAATGTATAGTAAGTAAACTTGGACTAGGTTATGTCTGCCCGTTAATAACTGATCTTAAATATTTCCGTATTAAACTAATATGTTAATCATTTGAATGACAGGCATATTTCTGCGTTTAAAATATTTACGTCCTTTGAATTTGGAAAAGCTGATCAGTCGATGGATGAGGTCGGAAAATTGGTTCCAGAGTGTGTAAAAAATTAGGTTTGAAAAATAAAGTAGCCGACACTTGCCCGCGCCTTTTGCCTTTTGAAGAAAAAGAAGGCGGGATGCGACAAATTCTGCTGAAAAAGTATAGGCGTGAAACAGGTCGCTGTATGCAAGAAGTTTTATACATTTATGCTACAATGGATAAATTTTCGTTGTCAATATTAAAGCGCAGGTTCTCGAGAAGAATTCCGGCATGCCGGAGGCGCCGGAATTTAAAATGCCGTCGGCGAAAGAAATATTTTAATTTGACGAGATGAGGAATAAAAAAAGGGAGTGTGGGATATCCACCTCCCTTTCTGATTTCTTAATGGTGGAGCTGAGGGGGGTCGAACCCCTGACCTCATGAATGCCATTCATGCGCTCTCCCAACTGAGCTACAGCCCCATCAAGTTTTCCAGTTTAATACCAAACCCAAATTATTATGTCAATATGATTTTTTTGTCAACTTGCATGTGATGCTTCATTGATGCAAAATGGCGTTTTTACCGTTTTCATGTGCAGCAAGGAAACGGCTGCAGTTATGTGAACGTAAGAGGTTGACAAAATACGTGTTTGAAAATATTATACTCTTTTTATTTTAAATTAATTTTTATGAATTCTAATTGCCAGGTTCGGATCTCGGGTGCCGGATTTTTTTGATCAGGCGTATGGAAGATACGGAAAAATGGCTTTTCTTGTGTCGTTTCGAGAAGACTCGAAGCCTGATAACCGTAGCTGAACCCCTTATATCCACTGGGGGGGCTCGCAGGATTCTGCGGCGGCCGGCCTAAAGAATCGGATTCATATCTGAGTGGTGATATATGATACACAGAGAGGAATCGTATGCTCAATTTAATGCGTAAAAAAGCCAATACATGGATTATTAAATTTCTTTTGGGAGCTATCGTGATCGTTTTTGTGTTCTGGGGAGTCGGCAGCTTTAAATCCAGACGCGAATCCAGAGTCGCTACCGTCAATGGAGAGACGATCACTATTGAGGAATATCGAAATTCTTACAATACATTGATTGAACAACTTCGTCAGAGATTCGGTAATTCGTTGAACGATGATACGATAGAGATGCTTCAGGTCAAGAAACAGGCGCTCGATCGGCTGGTGGATGAACGTCTGTTGCTTCAGGAGGCCGACAAACTTGATTTCCGTGTGACGGATGCGGAGCTGGCGGCCACGATCAGTAAAATGAAGGCCTTTCAGACCAATAACGGATTTGACCGGCGTCTCTACCAGAATCTTCTGAATCGTTATCGAATGACGCCGGAACAGTTTGAACAGCTGCAGCGAAGAAGCATGCTGATCGAAAAACTGAGAACGTTTGTTACGGACAGCGTCAAGGTGTCTGACCTGGAGGCTGTCGAGTGGTTCAAGAGTGAAAATGCATCCGTGGATATCGAGTATGCACTTTTTGAATTCGGCCGGTACAGTGATATCTCCGTTTCTGAGGAAGATCTGACTACATATTTTGATCAACATAAAGAGACTTATAAAACCAGACCCGGAGTGAAAGCTCAATACCTGAGATTTTCAAGCGAGGATTACATGGACAAGGTTCAGCTCGCCGCGGAAGATATCGAGGATTATTTTTATTCCAACCCGGACGAGTTTGAAACGCCTAAGACCGTCGAAGCTCGTCATATTCTGATTAAAGTCGATCAAAATGCCGATGATGCCGAGGTTGAAAAAGCCCGTCTGAAGATCCAAGATATTTTGAAAAAAGCCGAAGAAGGCAAGGATTTTGCGGAATTGGCCAAACAATATTCCGAAGGCCCCTCCCGGGCGAATGGCGGTTATCTGGGCACATTCAAAAAACAGGACATGGTAAAACCGTTTGCCGATAAGGCATTTTCCATGGCGTCCGGGGAAATCAGTGACCCGGTTCGCACCCGATTCGGGTGGCACCTGATTAAGGTCGATAGCGTTAATGAAGCCTCCACACAGTCTCTTGAAGATGCTGAAGATAAGATTCGCAAGAAAATGATGGAAGACAGGGCCCGCAATTTTGCCTATGACGCCGCGGAGGCCGTTTATGACGGGTTCATGGAGGGAGACAACCTTGCGGATACGGCACAGGCTCAACAGCTGAAATCGCAAACAACGGATTTTTTCACCCGAGGCGAGCCGGTCAGGGGCGTTTCAAAAAGTTCTGAATTCGTGTCCGCGGCTTTTGAACTTTCCCCTATGGAAATCAGTGACATTCAGGACTTTGGAGATGGGTTTTATCTGATTCAGGTCATTGAAAGGGAGCCGGAAAAAATCCCGGCATTTGAAGCCGTCAAAGACAGGGTTCGCTCTGATTATGTAAAAGACAGGCAACATGAAAAAGCGAAAAAGGATGCGGAAGATTTGTTGGCAGCTCTCAAGGCCGGCAGATTGATGGAAGAGGCCGGTAAGGCATATGATGTGAAGCCTGCGCTGACCGGGTGGTTTAAACGAAATGAAGCCATCCCGAAAATCGGGTATGAACACGAAATTGCTGAAGCCGCTTTTTTGCTTTCGACTGAAAAGCCTTTGGCCGAAAACGTGATCAAAGGATCGAAAGGGTATTATGCCATTCGATTTCATGGCCGAAATGAACCCGGTGAGGAAGAATTCAACAAGGAAAAACAGAATATCAAAAAGAAACTTTTGAGTGAAAAACAATACAACACATTTAACAACTGGATGAAGCAAATTCGAGAGAACAGCGAAATAGCCATATATAATGAAGACCTGTTAAGATAATGCTCCTCCGGAAAAAAACAGAGATAAAAAAAACGTGCGTCGAACTGTGACATCAAAAAAATGTCCGGAATGCTTTGGCTATATTCCGGCTGAGGCGGTCAGGTGTCCGGCCTGTGGAGTAAAAGTCGGTAAGGCGGGCGCACATGGAATGGCGAAAAAGCCCATAAACTGGAAAGCCTATCTGGTGTGCCTGCTCAGCTGGATTGTTTTTGTGCTGTATATGTGGTGGGCGTTTTTTTAAGAACTCTCATCGGCTGAAGTGGTTCAGGACCCCGGAAAAAATAAAATCCACAGTCTTGCTGCTTGCCTTTTCGGAGTCTCGCATACTCGCTTGTCTGTCCGTTTTATGCGTTGTGTCAAAGAGTACGTACAACAAACTATGCACTCTTTGATACGACTTGAAGACGAGCAAAAGTCCTGTGCAGTCCTTGTGGATTTTATTCCTTTTGTGCCCCTTGGCCGGAGGTTCGAAAACCAGGGGTTCGGAAAGCGTTTTTTTCGAGCCTCCTGAAGATGGAGGGAAATCGGCCATGTCGGAATTTTCCGTTCATGAACAAAATATTTTACTTGAAGTTGCGCGTAAAGCCATTGAATCAAAACTTTTGGGAACTGTTCAATTCCGTAAACCGGATAAGATTTCCGAGAAGTTGAAACAAAAATGTGGCTGTTTTGTCACGCTTCATAAACAGGGGGAACTCAGGGGATGTATCGGCATTATTGAACCTGTAAACGCATTAATTGACGGGATCGAGGAAAACGCCCGGCATGCCGCATTCGATGACCCCCGATTTGTGCCGCTGAGTGCGGAGGAGATAGATAAAATAAAAATAGAGATCAGTGTGTTGACGCCGCCTCAATCTCTGGAATACTCAGATCCGGAAGATCTGAAACATAAACTTGAGCCCGGAATTCACGGCGTCATATTGTCAAAAGGATTTCGAAAAGCGACATTTTTACCCCAGGTGTGGGATCAACTGCCCGACGCCGAAGCGTTTCTGAACCACTTGTGCCTGAAAGCCGGTTTGTCAGGGAAATGCTGGAAAGAAACAGGCCTGAACGTTAAAGTGTATACCGCAACTTATTTTTCCGAATGACCGGCGTTAAAAACTATTTAGATACCATCGCCCGCATCATGTCTGCGGCATTCTCCGCATGATCGGCGATGGACGCAATAATCTCAACCAACCGAATCACATGAAATACGACCAATGGATCCGCATGCAGATGAAATGCTTCGCGTTTGATCTGGCCTTCCAGAATGTCGGCGTCATGTTCCTGCTTGTGAAGGGTCTGGATAATCTCCAGCACAACATCCCGTTGCCTGGCAGAACCTTTTATGAAATACTTTCTGGATTCATCTGCCAGCCGACTCAGTTCTTCGATCGGGTCAATGACCGTATCGACCAGTCTCAGAAAATCTTCCTGAAGGATTTTAGGGATTCTGGGGTCGTTTTTCATGGAGATCCACTCGATGGCCTCCTCGACAGCGTCCAGAACATTATCCTGCTCTCTCAGATACCGAAAGAATTCCAGCTTTTCCAACGGCAGAAACGTGCCTTTGGGTAGACGACCATGAATCTGTCGTTTAATGATATCGGCCGCTCTTTCAATCTCAATTATTTCCTTTCGGAGTTCTTCGAACTTTTCCTGTCTTCCGGCTATAAAACATTCAATCGCCTGTTGAAACGACCATGTACATTCTTTGACTTTTTCCGCATGGTCTTGAAGGCTGTCAAAAGGCGAACTGATTCTGAATAATTTTGACAGAAACGGGATTCTCATTTTTCAACTCCTTGTCTCCCGGCGTATAGGTCAGGGATGTTTCGTGCCAATATATTTTTATACATTTGAAAATTTCATGAAATTTTCTGTTTGAGGGTCACGTAGTGGTAACTGGATGGGTCCCGGCCAAAGTCTGTTGACGGGTTGCATCACGTGATGGGATATATTATGTCCGGATTTGAAAATCAATGTCTAATATGAATCAGAGTAAATCAATTCGGAATTTTTGATTCCGTAACCATAATATATTGATATCACCCGTTGTTGTGGATATATAAAGTATTGTCCTTCTGCGTTCTCAGTGTGTCGAGTGAGCGCAGCGAACGGGCGGTAAAACCCGATGCATTTGATGCTGTTTCAGATATGGTCTGGCAGGATCAGGACCCATATGCCTGAAGTTTATCATACACTGAGTGGAATCATACAGGAATGAAAATATTTTTTGCGTTTCTGCTGATTATTTTTCTGGCGTTCAGCGGATATCATCTGAGTTTCAGGGGCTTTCGTCTTCCGGTTCCGGCGCGTAAGTTTTATTTGACCGGCACCGAATTTCTGTTTCTGGGACTGCTGCTGGGCCCCGAGTTCGGTAATATATTTGATGCCCGAATTATTCAGGGGCTGGATCCGTTGTCGGGTCTTGTGCTGGGGTGGGTGGGGCTTCTATTCGGTTATCAGTTTGAAGTCAATAAATTGAGACGATTTCCACCAGGGTACTTCCAGGCGGCCTTTCTTGAAGGAATGGTGACGTTTGCTTTTGTATTCGGGGGGTGTTTTTTTGTTCAGTTTTTATTATATGAGGCTGTGTCTCAGACGGGGTTGGCGATCTGCATAACGTTGGCCGCTTTCTCTGCGTGTACGGCCCAGACCGGTTTGTCTCTTGTCGCACCGGATTTGATCACCAGACGCCGTGAAACGGTGCACCTGTTGAGATATATTTCAAGTTTTGACGGTCTGATCGCTTTGATTTTATTCAGTGTTGTGTTTTTGATGCGATCACAGCCGGATGCGACATCGGTCTGGGAACGTGTTTTAGCTTTACGGGTTTTTCTCATTTTTGTCGTGGTATTGGGTTTTCTCTTGTTGTATGTCCTGTTTTTTACGGAACGCCGCAGTTCAGATGAATTGGTGCTGGTCATGATCGGGATGGCCGTTCTGACAAGCGGAACGGCGACCATACTTAATTTTTCACCATTGATCATAAATTTTTTGATGGGCGTATGCCTGGTTAATTTTTCCAGACAAAAAGAAAGAATTTATCATATTCTGAGCAGCGTTGAAAAACCGGTCTATATCATGTTGATGGCTTTTCTGGGACTCAGTTGGAAGATTGATTCCCTGGTTCCCATTGTTTTTGCCGTTCTGTTTACCGGGTGGAGATTTGTCGGAAAGCTGGCAGGGGGGGGGATTGTCCGAAGGCTTTTGGACGGGGTTGATCGGTTCCCGGGGTTCCTTGGACTCGGGTTGCTGGATCCCGGGGGGCTTTCTTTGGCTGTCCTGCTGGATTATCAGCGGGGTGGGGCTGGAGGAGCGGCCGATGTCGCCGTCAGTATGGCCGTCATATCGGTTATATTCAGCGATATGTTGAGTATGGTCTGTCTTCAGCGGCTTTTTAAAAAGGAAATCAGATGAACCGGGGCAATATTAAAAGCCAGTTTTTGAATGTTCTGATTCTTTTTGTGTTGCTTTGCCTCGCATGGTGGGGTCATAGATGCCTCATGGCACCCGGTCCGCCCCCGCCCGGGGCAGTTAATTTTTTTCTGGGATTTGTGCTGCTGGCGGCGTTTGTGTGCGCCCGAATACTTCAAACAACACGTCTTCCGATGATCAGTGGTTATATTTTTGCCGGTGTGGTTGCCGGTCCCTACGTGTCCGGGTTTCTTTCCATTGAAATGGTTCAGGGGCTGAAGCTGGTGGATGATCTGGCGTTGAGCTTCATCGCGCTTACAGCGGGCGGTGCCTTGAAATTGAACCTGCTCAGGACCCGGGCTAAATCCATTTTTCTTAATATTGCATTCCAGACTGTTTTCGTGTTTGTTGCCGTTTTCGGGTTTGTTGTAATCGCCGGCAGGTATTACCAACTGCTCGGATTTGTGTCTTCGGTTGAGGTGACCGCTATGGCAATATTGCTGGGGATGGTTGCGATCGCCCGATCTCCATCGTCCGCCATTGCCATAATCAGTGAATGTCGTGCGACCGGGCCTTTTACGGATACGGTTCTGGGGGTGACGGTAGCCATGGACGTCCTGATTATCATTTTTTTTACGGTGGCCCTGACCCTTTCGAGAGTGATCGTTTCCGGATCAGCCGGTTTTGACTATCAAGCCCTTGCAGGGCTGTTGGGTGAAATGTCCATTTCATTGATTATCGGAACGATCCTGGGGAAAGCGATTGCCGTGTATATTCGTCGGGCAGGGCATGACCTGACGCTGTTTCTCCTGTTCATCGCGTTTGGAATCAGCAAAACCTCTATTTGGATCGGTGCCTTCATGGTCAGTCGGTTTCATATCCATCTGAATCTGGAACCGCTTCTGATTTGTATGTGCGCCGGGTTTGTCGTGCAGAATTTCAGCGAGAGCGGCGGTTATTTCATGCACAGTCTGGAGCAGGTGGCGCTGCCGATTTATGTGCTGTTTTTTTCGCTGGCCGGCGCCTCTCTCAATCTCGAGGCACTGCTGATGTCCTGGCCGTTTGCCCTGAGCCTTGTTGTGGTAAGGGCTGCGGGAGTCTGGGGGGGCACCTGGCTGGCCGGAACCGTGAGCAAAGACCCTCGACGGTATAACCGGAACGCCTGGATGGCCTATCTGACTCAGGCCGGAGTTGCCATCGGTCTGGCTCAGCTGGCACAGCGACAGTTTCCCGATATCGGTGTGTTTTTAAACACGGTCGTTCTGGCGGTGATTTCCGTCAATCAGATTCTGGGCCCCATTACATTCAAACTGGCCCTGAACAGGGTCGGGGAGGCAAAAGGCTGAACCCGCCGGGCTCCGGGTTATTCGTGTGCGGGTTCGGGAGTGGGTTTCAGGGTGCGTCCCATTTTTTTTTCAAGATGTTTGTGGCGTTGGTCATGAGTGACCTCACGGCCCAGTCGACCGGATTTGATGACCGGTATGACAAAGTAGATGCCCTGGTGGGGTTTTTCGGTTCCCAGACAGAGGGTTTGCAGAAACGCAACCGCCTGATCCAGAATTTTCTGAGAGTCGATGAGGGTGAAAACAGTCTTGTTATGCGGCATGCCTCCGCTGGTCAGAGTTCGAAATCCCGCAAAAATCGGAATATGACGACTGATGAGTTGAAGTGAATCGGTGGATTCGAGTACTGTTGCACCCGTTACACCAATATCCAGCCAGCCCGTAATCAGATCGTCTATCAGCTGTTCATCTTTAATTACGGCAAACAGAACGTACACAAACCGCTCGCTTTTTTTTACTGTACATTTTCAGAAATTCAATTAAAGCGGGCTGTGCCCGCGGCCCCAAAAAATTGATCGGGATTTTGGATCGAACCCCGGTCAGTGGAACGCCATGTGTTCTTCCAGTTGCTGAATGGTATGCAGCAGTTTCCGGGAACTTTCAGCCTCTTTTACGGCATGAATGAAACTGTTGTTTTGACACAGCCTTGAAATTCCGGCAAGAATCTGAATATGAAGCATGGTCTCGTGTTCGGGAATCACAAGAGAGAGAACAATATCAACAGGCATCCCGTCAATGGCATCAAAATCAATGGGATCTGCCAGACGAATCAATAGAATCGTCAGGCTGTCGACCTCGTGGTTAGTGGTATGCGGCAGCCCGATCCCCATGCCGATGCCGGTGCTCATGGTATCTTCCCGGTGTTTCATTCCGTCAAAAAGTGACGTTCTGTTTTTAACGACACCTTGCGTCTGACAAGTATCGGCAATGAAATGCAGAAGCGCGTTTTTGTCAGGGAGAACCTTGTTGAGGAAGATCAGTTCCGTTCGGAGATGTTTCCAGATTTTCATAAGCAATGATATATTTAAGATAACGTGGTTGGCAATATGTTTTTTACTTTAAAAGATCGTTGTCGTGCTGTCAATACCCGAACTTGACACGCGTTTTAAAATCGAAATTCCGGATGACAGGTCTGTTGGGGAGAGGTGGTCGGAATTTGCATGGTGATTGGCAACATGATATGGTCGAACCCGGGTGCCGGCATATGGCGAAACATGTTCAGGGCCCTATCAATTCAACCACGGTCGCTCCCCAGCCTCCGGCATCCGGTGGTGCGTCGGAGAAGGATTTAACACGCCGGTGGCGCTTCAGCAGGCTGTGGACACGTTTTTTAAGTGTACCGGTTCCTTTGCCGTGGATGATGCGAACCGTAAATATATGATGTTCGATGCAGGCGCCCAGGTAATCGTCCAGCAGATCTGGCAGATCGCCGGGATGAAATGTGTGAAGATCCAGGACCCCGTTTATGGGAATTTGAATCGGATCAGACATGGCTTCCCCTTACGCAGTGCATGCATTTGCCGCCTGTTTGCTGTTTTTGCGTCAAGACGCTGAAAACGAAAAACATACCATAACAGGTTAGATAATGACCATACCATTTCAATGGCTGCTTCCGCCGGCGGCTTATCTTCTGGGATCTGTTCCGTTCGGCCTGCTGCTGACCCGCCGGTTTTGCGGGGTGGATGTCCGCCGGCAGGGAAGCGGAAACATCGGCGCAACCAATGTGCGTCGGGTCGCCGGTTCCCGTCCGGCCCTCATGACGCTGGCTGCCGACGTGTTAAAGGGGTATGTGCCCGTGCTGTGTGCACTGTGCCTCTCTGACGCCGGCGGGGCGGACAGCCATATTTTGGTTTCGATGACGGCCCTGGCGGCCATACTGGGACATATGTTTCCAGTCTACACCGGATTCAGGGGGGGAGGAAAGGGGGTTGCCACGACCGCCGGGTGTTTTTTGTGCATGTCCCCCATGTCCCTGGCTGTTGCCGTTATCGTGTTTGTGGCGGCAGTCGGTCTGACGAACCGGGTTTCCGTCGGGTCTCTTTTTGCGGCTGTCGTATTGCCCGTTGCCGTGTGGATAATTACAGGATTTGCTGTATATACCGGATGTGCAGCGATTATTGCCGCCGGAATCGCATGGCGGCATTGGGACAACATCCAGCGCCTTATCACGGGAACGGAACCGCGATTTCGGGTCGGAAAGGACCATTGACGAAACGTTGTCGACTTTTCAATTTTCCCTCAAACCGAATATCGGCACCCGTTAATTTTTTACATCGTTGAGCCCGTCGGTCTTTGTGATTTCAGCGGAAGAATGTACGCCGAATTCCTTAGCAATCGTGTCATATACCTTGGAAATGATCCAGTTCGGAGTGGATGCACCTGCGGTAATTCCGATGGAGCGGGCGGCTGCCAATGCGTCCAGATCCAGCTCTGTCTCAGTTTCCACATGATAGGACGGTTTTCCGGCTTGTTGGGCGATCTGGACCAGCCGTTGCGTATTACCGCTGTTTCGCCCGCCTACCACAACAATGGCATCCACGGATCGTGCCATTTGTGTGACTTCGGTCTGGCGTTTTTCCGTGGAATCACAGATGGTATCGAAAAACGTATAATGGGGGAATTTATCCCGGCTGTATTCTTTCATCATGGTGACGAATTTTGCGTTTTGTGTTGTCTGCGCCACGATGATGGCATTGTCGAATACCGAAAGCGACTCCAATTGTTCCCGGTTGTTGACGACGTGTCCCCTGCCTTTTGTATACCCCATCAGGCCGATAACTTCCGGGTGATTTCCGTCACCGATAATGATGGAAGCATATCCCCGGGACGCATGCCGGTCGATGATCGATTGCACTCGGATTACCCGGGGGCAGGTGGCATCCAGGATTTTGAATCCGGCCTGTTCAAGTTTTTTCCGGGTTTTCAGGGGGACGCCGTGGGCCCGGATAATGACCGTGCCAAAACCCTTTTCCGGGATGTCTTCAATGATCGAAATGCCTTTGAACTCGAGAAGTTTCAATACCTGGGGGTTGTGGATCAAAGATCCGAAGGTGAAAATGGGACCTTTATGGGATTTGGATGCGTCCAGGGCCATGTCGACGGCCCGGCGAACGCCCATGCAGAATCCCGCATTTTTTGCGATAATGATGTGCATGCGTGTAACCTCTTAAAAATAGAGAACAACTAAAGCGATCTGTGCCTGCAATCCAATATTCATAAAATTGCCTTTACAAGAAATCTCTTTTATTTTCAACCGCCCGTTCGATTCGCTTTCTCAAGGTACAGAGAACGCAGAGCCTAAAACCGCTGTTCTGGGGCTCTGCGTCTCGAGCGAAGCGGGCGGTAAAAATTTTTATATCCGATATAAAAAATGCTTGTTTTTTTGACAGCCTTTAGCTAATGGGACACTACAGTCACTGCCTCTCTACAGCTTTTTTATTTTAATTCGGCTTCTGCGTTTCTTTTTGGGGAGGCGTTTGTTCGGGCCCTTTTTTTTAGTTGTGGGCGTCCACCCTTTGTGATCTTCAGTTTCAATATCCATCCCTTTGACATCCATCAGCAGCGTCATATCCAGTTTTTCTTCGAACTCGTCCGAACCGATTACGGCCGCCCCGCGGGCGGTTGAAAAATCGACTATGTCGCGATCCGAGGTGACGACAACGGCCTTTTCCCGCTCGCTATCAACCATCTTTTTGATGATTGAATCGGCGGTTTGATTCTCCGGTGAAAATTCGATATGGATGCCTTTGATGTGATCACGTCTGCAGGAAAATACCGGCGCATTGCCGCCGTCAAACACGACGGTGATGTTGTGGTGGCGCAGTTTTTTGTATCGGCCCAGTTTTTCGATCAGCGATTCCCTTCCCGCCTGCATATCCATCCGGTCGAGGCGGCTGAGCACCGATGACCGGCGTATCAGGTTATATCCGTCTATGATAATATGCAGGGCCATAATTTGAGGGAATCTTTTGTCGGGTTTAAACGATGCCGGTAGAAAATTCAAACGGGGCGGACGGATTTTAAAAGTCCAATCAGGCGGTCCAGATCTTTGTCGCTGAAAAAATCGATTTCAACCTTCCCCTTTTTTCCGCGTCGTTTAATTTGGATACGGGTGCCGAAATTTCTGGAAAGATCGTCTGCCAGATTTGCGAAATAGATATCTTCCGATCCGGGCGTCGGTGGCGAAGGCTTTTCGAGCGCTTCTTTGAGTCGTTTGACGAGTTGCTCGGTTTCCCTGACCGACAGTTTCTTTGCCAGGACGGTCTTCCACGCGGATAGCTGCCGGGCCGGGGTGTCGGCCCCCAGCAGGGCTCTGGCATGTCCCATGCTCAGCCGGGCGTCGGTAATCGAATCTTTAATGGGTTTCGGCAGTTGCCGAAGGCGCAGCATATTGGCCACGGCGGATCGGCTTTTTCCGACCCGGGCGGCTGTCTGATCCTGAGTGAGGTTGAATTCGGTCATCAGCCGGTGATACGCGTCGGCTTCTTCGATGGGATTCAGGTTTTCACGCTGGATATTTTCAACGATCGATATTTCCAGTAGTTCCTTGTCCGAGATGGCCTTGATAATTACCGGGATTTGTTTCAGCCCTGCCATTCTGGCCGCTCTCAACCGTCTTTCTCCGGCAATAAGTTCGTAACCGTCAGCCCCTTTTCTGACCAGAAGGGGTTGAAGTACCCCCTGCTCCCGGATGGAGTCGCACAGCTGTTCCAGTTCATTTTCGGAAAAGTTCACGCGGGGTTGATACCTGTTTGCCCGAATCCGGTGGATGTCGCATTGAAAATAATCTGCCGGCTCGGTGTCAATAGTGTCGATATTGGGTATCAGCGCATCCAGTCCCCGTCCCAGGGCCATTTTTTTTCGATGCCTTGGTGTGGGTGGTTCGGATATTTTCGGTCCCTGTTTTTCCTGCATGATGTGGTTGCCGTAAGGGTTAATGGTTTAAGATTTCATTGGCCAGGTCCATATAGCTTTTGGCTCCGGCCGAAGCCGGATCGTACAGCAGTATGGGTTTGCCGAAGCTGGGGGCTTCCCCCAGACGCACGTTTCTTGGAACTATCGTTTTGAATACCAGGTTTTTAAAATATTTTTCGGTATCTTCCACTACCTGATGAGACAGGTTGGTCCGTTTGTCAAACATGGTCATCAGGATGCCTTCGATTCTCAGATTGGGATTCAACCCCTGTTTGATACGTTTAATTGTCTGCAGCAACTGGCCGAGACCTTCCATCGCGTAGAATTCACATTGCAGAGGAATCAGAATGGAATCGGCTGCGGTGATGGCGTTGACGGTCAGGAGGCTCAGAGAGGGCGGACAATCCAGGATAATGAAGTCAAAGTCGTTTTTCACCTCTGACAGCAGTTGCTTCAATGCCGTATCACGTTCGGAACTTGACATCATTTCGACTTCAAACCCAATCAGTTCGGTTCGGGCCGGAATGGCTTTCAAAAAATCAATTTCGCTGTCGACAATCAGGCTCCGGGCACATGCTCCGCCGATGATGCCGTGATAGAGACTTCGCTCGATCGATGATTTGTCGATGCCAAGTCCGGTGGTGGCGTTGGCCTGCGGATCACAGTCCACCAGCAGAGTGTGTTGGCGGGAAAACGCCAGTGCCGTCGCCAGATTAATGGCCGTCGTCGTTTTACCAACACCGCCTTTTTGATTGGCGATACATATTATCTGTGCCATAATTGCAAAACAGTAACATAAAAGTTAGTATTTGAAAAGGGTATTAGCCAGCCGCCGCAACGATCAACTCCGGTCAAAACGGGAAAACTGCATGGTAAAGGTACCTCTTCCCTGAGTGGCGGATCTCAATGACGTCGAGTAGCCGAACATGCGTGCCAGGGGCGCTGATGCTTTGATTATCTGTATTCCTGTCTGAGGCGTGATGGATTCGATCTTGCCTCCACGGGCGTTCAGATCTCCAATAACATCCCCCATGAACGATTCAGGAACCGTCACTTCTACACTCATGATCGGATCCAGCAGATAGGGTTGCCCTGCTGAAAATGCGTCCTTGCATGCCATGGAGGCGCTGACCCTGTAAGCCAGTTCGGTTGCTGCGGATTCCTTGAAAGACCCACCCGTCAATACGGCCTCGATATCCACAACCGGATATCCCATCAGGGTACCGCTTTCCAGTGATTCCATGACCCCTTTTTCTACCGCCGGAATGAATTCGTTCGGGATCGTATCGGCAGGGGCTTCGGATATGAAGCGGTTTCCGGTCCCACGTGGCAGGGGTCGGAGTTTCAGCGAGACTTCGCCGAAATGATGACGCCCGGTAATTTCTCTGTCAAACACGGCGGTGGCTTCCGATTCGGTCTCGATGCTCTCCCGATAGACGACCTGGGGTTTGCCCACATTCACGTGCGTACCGAATTCCCGGTCCATTCGGCTGATAATGATCTCCAGATGGAGTTCACCCATTCCGGATAATATGGTTTGACCGGTATCTTCATCGATTTTGACCTGAAGAGTCGGGTCTTCGGCCAGAAATTTTTCAAGGACCTGTTCGATTTTTTCCTGGTCGGCATGTGTTTTAGGCTCGACGGCAACAGATATAACCGGCTCGTAAAATTCCATTTTTTCCAGCAGCAGAGGGTGGTCCGGACTGCAGAGTGTTTCTCCTGTAGAAGATTCCTTCAGCCCGACGACCCCGACGATGCTTCCGGCCCCTGCAGAATCAACGCGTTCTCTTTTGTTGGCATGCATTCGGAGAATTCGGGACAGCTTTTCCTTTTTTTTGCGACTGGGGTTGTAGACATCGCCGCCGGCCTTCATGGTTCCGCTGTAAATTCTGACAAACGAGAGCTTGCGTCCTTCGACCATGGATACTTTAAATATGAGTGCCGCCAGAGGGCGCTTGTCTTCAGGGATACAATTGATGACTTCTTCCGTTTCAGGATGGACGGCCGTCGTGGGCGGAATATCGAGCGGGCTGGGCAGAAACCGGGCGACGGCATCCAGGAGGGGCTGAATCCCTTTGTTCTTCAGGGCCGAACCGCACAGTATCGGGACCAGAGCCAGATCGATGGTTGCCTTTCGGATGGCTGCCATAAGGCTTTCCGTGCTGACCGGCCTTTCGGACAGGTAGGCATCCATGATGTTGTCATCGACTTCAGCAACGGTTTCGATCAGTTTTTCGCGGTATTCACGTGCGGTTTCGATGTAATCCGGCTGGATGTCTTCGGTGGCAAAAGTGGCTCCCAGAGTGTCGTCATGCCAAATGATCTGTTTCATGTCCAGCAGGTCAATGATTCCTGTAAAATTTTCTTCACTTCCGACCGGCAGCTGCAGAATCAGAGGCACCGCGTTGAGCCGCTTTTGAATCTGGTCCACCGTGCCGAGAAAGTCGGCGCCGATGCGGTCCAGTTTGTTGATGAATGCCAGTTTCGGTACATGGTACTTATCGGCCTGACGCCAGACGGTTTCAGACTGGGGCTCTACACCCCCGACAGCGCAGAATACGCCGACGGCGCTGTCCAGGACTCTCAGAGACCGTTCCACTTCAATTGTAAAGTCGACATGGCCTGGTGTGTCGATGATCTGGATTTCGGTATCGTTCCACCGGCAGGTGGTTACGGCCGATGTGATGGTGATGCCGCGTTCCTGCTCATCGGCCATCCAGTCCATTACCGCTTCGCCGTCGTGTACCTCGCCGATTTTATGAGAACGTCCGGTATAGTAAAGAATTCGTTCCGTAACCGTGGTTTTTCCGGCATCGATGTGGGCAATAATTCCGATATTTCGTATGTGCTTCAGTTTGTCTTTTTTCTTCATCGTATCAACCGCATATTTGCATTAAAAGGAAACCGCAGATCCATATGACCTGCAAGGGTCATGGAGTCATGCCCCTCTATGAGTATTTTTACGCTGTGGATGTCGTCTATGTTCAGTATCAAAGAATTGACGATCGAATACAGGGTCATGAGTTCCGATTCACTGCCGCCCGGGTGATTTTCACTGAGGGCGTTGCTGAAATCAACAAAAGCGGTCCCGTCTTCGTACAGAAAAAGTGCCCGAAGTTTAGTGCACGGGGGCAGGGTCCGCATTAAACCGTTTCGCGGACCGTCAATCAGGGCCTGAACGATTTGTTTTGCGGATTCCACCGGGTCGCCGGGAAACGTCAACTCGCGGTTTTCAGCCGACAGATATAAATTGCTTTTATCGGAAAAATATAAGTGTACGGTGGTTGGCTGCACTGACGTGGTGTTGTCTGGTACAGGGTGAAACCGTACATGATTCGCCTCATGTGGCGTACTCAGAAAACCGGCCCATATACCGTATAAAATTCCCGTGACAATCAAAGCTGCCAGCGTGTACGCCAATGAGCGTTTTTTTTTCATTAACATCATTGCCGTCCTTGAATCTGGGAAAATCTTCTGATTGGGGATTCACACTCATTAACGCCGCGGTTAGTTACAGCTCAACCATAACCTGATTACTTTAATTCAATATGAACTGCATGTCAAGAATAGCGTAATATTTCAGTAACCTGCTGATATGGTGCGGAATTCTATCGAGACGAAGAGGGCGTTGAGAATAACCTGCATGTTTTCGCTGCTTACTCCGTGCGTGATGCAAATTTTCAAGCGGCGCATCAGAAATGTTGACTTTTGTCCGTTTCAAAAATATTTAAAATGAGTATGGACCTGCAGCGGACAATGCTCGCAATCCAATACGCATAAAATTGCCGTTACAAAAAAAAATTAAGGTAAGATACTTTCGGGGGGATATGGCGGCCTGGTTTCTGGAGAATGGGAGCTTTTGATGTTTAAGTTTTTTTTTAAAAAAGAGCGAAAGATCGAATCTCTGATGTTTACCTATCTGGAAAAACTGCGAATGACGCAGAGAAATTTTTCCAGAGCGCTGTTTGCCTGTCTGGATGTCAGAAATGCCCGGGATTTTGATTTTCTGACGGAGCAGACGCATAAATTTGAATCCGAAGCCGATGACATCCGCGAAGAAATCAAAGCACTGATGTACAGTAAGGCACTGATTCCCGAATCCCGTGGAGATATCATGAATCTGCTGGAAGCCATGGATGAAATCCCCCGGTTGTTCGAGCTGATTCTTCATATGATTCAGGCCCAGAAGCTCGTGATTCCCGAGTTTATTGTTCCGGATGTCAATGAACTGATTCGGGTGACGATCGACAGTTTTTATTTGATGACGCGTCAGGTGAAAGCACTGATTCGAAAAAGCGATGAAATCCGGGGCTTGATGGCCATTATCGATAAAAGCGAAAGTCAGTGTGATCATATCGAACGCCGGATGATTACCCGGGTGTTTGATTCAAATATCGATGCCTTTTTAAAACTGCAGCTCAAAGAACTTATTATCAATTTAGGGTATATTTCGGATCAGGTGGACCGGGTTTCCAAACTCATTAACATCATTAGTCTGAAACGGCGGGTATGATGATCAGCCTGATCAGCGGAATTTTTCTTGGATGGTCGCTGGGGGCCAATGACGCCTCCAATGCTTTTGGAACGGCTGTAACCTCCAAAATGGTTCAATTCAAAACGGCGGCGATCCTGGGAGCCGCATGCGTTCTGGCCGGTGCATTGCTTGAAGGGCGGTCGGGTATCGAAACCCTCAGCGGGTTGACGCAGCTGACCCTGCATCAGGCCGTGGTGACGTCAATCTCGGCGGCAGTGACCGTTACGTTGATGACCGTGCTGGCCCTGCCGGTATCCACCTCCCAGGCGGTGGTCGGTGCCATCCTGGGTATGGGACTGCTGAACCGTCAAGTGAATTTTGCCGGTCTTGGGAAAGTGGTGATCTGCTGGTTTGGAACCCCGATCGGGGCTGCGCTCATTGCGGTGCTGGTCTACAAGACGCTTGCGGCGGGATATAATCGACTGAACATCAATCTGTTTGAATCCGATATCCTGTTACGACTGTCTCTTGTCGGTGCAGGTTCTTACGGCGCCTATGCCATTGGTGCCAACAATGTTGCCAATGTTACCGGGGTGTTTGTAGGGGCGGGGAAAATCGATGTGTTGTCGGCAACCCTGATCGGCGGATTGAGCATTGCGCTGGGGATAGTGACGTTCAGTCGTCCGGTCATGGAGACGGTCGGTAAAAAAGTAATTCGTCTGGATGCGTTTTCTGCATTGGTCGTAGTGCTGGCCGAGGCGCTGACGCTTCATTTTTATACGTTCATCGGGGTGCCCGTATCCAGCTCCCAGGCGGTGGTCGGCGCGATTCTGGGAGTGGGAATCGTCAAAGGCATCAATACGGTCAGCCGTCGTCAATTGCTGAACATTCTTACCGCCTGGTTTCTGACGCCGGTGACGGCGGGGGTTGCAGCCATTGCTCTGGAATTTGTCATCCATCTGGAATACATCCCGGGGTAAGGGATGCTGATGTTCGCCGACCCCGCCTGCTGTGATCGGGGCGTTGCCGGTCGATGAGAATGTTTCTCTTCAGGCGGGAGCAAATCACGACCGCTGATGGAAATGATTAGACTTAATTACGCCTCATTCCTCTGGATTTGATCGCTTTGAACTTTTTACTTTGCCGTCTGAAATTTGATTTCTTACGAGTTTATAAAGATTCGTTGACCAGGTCGATGTATTCCGAGATCGGCTGTACAAATTCACTCTGAATGTAGTTGAATTTAAGTCCAAGCGTCAGGCGTGAATTCTTATGTGTCAGGTTTTTGATCTCTCCGGTAAGTTTCTGCTCTTCCGCCTTTCCCAGAAATTTGAAATGCAGGTCAACGGATTGGGTTTTATCCGGAATTGTGGATGGATCCGGCAGGGTGACGACGCACTGACATCCTTTCATGCTGATGTCCGTGATTATCCCGCTGTAGGACCTATCTCCGATTTGGGCTATCACGGGAATCATGCAGGCGGCACGTGGGGCGGATCGGATATTTCGGTGGATCAGTTTTTTTGGAAAACTCAGAAAAAGCAAAGGGGCCGGACTCGAGGTAAATTCGTTCAGAGTGGTTGAAAACGCCACAATTTCTCCCTGAACCAGATAACGCACAATCATCCGGTTCCCGGGAAACAGCTTGTGTTTGACGTCCTTGAATTGAGAGGACGCGGGCGGTCGGATAATGATGAATTTGTTAGGTTCGAGCCCTATCAATCGGGTCTTTACAGGGAATGAAATTCCTTCGATGGAAAGCTGCAGATCCATTCCGATGTGTAAATTCATAAGCCTGTATGTGTCCATTGGAAGCAACCCGTATGTGGTCAAACTGATTTATATCGAGGACGTTCTGTCTCGATATGCCCAAAAATGCGGTTACGTTCACGTCGGTCAATGTCGAAAAGTACTTCGAGTTATACAGGATGTACTCAAAATTTGTCAAACAACATTTGAATTTTCAGACGGTCAACGTCGCGGTCCTACAGCTCGATGTGCTGCCGGCGTATGACATGATGGATGATGATTCCCATCACGAATGCAGCGGCCATGTTGGCGGTTGCAAAGCCGATGCCTGCGATCAGCAGGGATACAAACAGCTCGGATCGTATCGTTACATCCCGTATGAGCAGCGCCAGCTCAATGCCTGAAAACAGCAAAAGAATTCCCAGCACCGCATTGGGAATACATGACAGCAGGGCGATGGCGGTTTTGCCGAAAATAACGGCCGTAGCAAGGAATACCAGGCCGATCATGATGTTGGCACCTCCCGTGCGGGCGCCGAATCGATAATGCGCTGCCAGACCGCCGGCCCCGTGGCACATGGGCATGGCGCCAACGAGTCCGGCAAGCAGATTCATCAGCCCCATGCTCAGGGCCAGAGAGCGATACGTCACTTTTTGCGTGTTGGCTCCGGCATTGAAAAGACTGCGGCAGGTATCGGCCGTGCCGATGACGGCATTTCCGAGCGTCAGGGGGATCTGGGGAACGACGAGAACCACGAATGCGGTGACCAGGTCCTGAAAACGAATATCGTAAAACTGAACGGGTGTCGGTCCCAGATGGACATTGATGGGTTTCAGGGCTCCGAAACCCATCCCGATGGCCGCCCCTGCAGCAATTAATATCAGGGCCGCCGGAAAACGTCGACTGGACAGCAGCGTCAGTGCCAGAATGAATCCTGCGATGCCGATGAGGGGATTGAGTGCTGTTCCCAGTATGGACACCGTTGAATCGGGGTGCTGGATCAGCAACTGCGGTTTGATGATAAAATCGATGCCTTTGGTCATGAGAATCAGTCCCAGTCCCAGTTGAATACCCCGGATGATCGGGCGGGTAAACAGCCCTGCCAGTCGATCGATCAGACCCGAAAAAGACAGAAATGTCAGAATTGCTCCGAACAGAATGCCTGAGGATGCAATGATCGGCAGGGATACTTTGGCTGGATATGCAATGGCAACGGCGGAAATCAGTTTCAACGGCTGCACGGGGACCGGCAGCCGGAAATAAAGACCGGTAAACATATAGAACAACCCGACCATCAGGAGTACCGAAGTGGCGCTGAGCCCGCAGACGACCATCAGACCGACGGAAAGCGGAATGAGCGTGCCCAAGTCTCCCAGAGATCCCGCAAATTCAACTCTGTCAAAGGTGAAAGGACCGATTTTCATGCATTTTTTTATTTGACGCTTTTATGGCGAACCGTATATTTTTTGATACGGTTGCCGTCTTTTTCCTTGACGATAACGATAAAACTGCCGATGGGAAATTTTTCATTCTCTTCGGGAATCCTGCCGATCTGATCCAGAATATATCCCGAAAAGGTGTCATACTCACCGGACGTCGGGATGTTCATGGGGATTTTTTCATTCACTTCGTCGATGTCCGATTTGCCCAGAACGATCCATTCCTGGTTTTGAGTCTTGATGATGTGGGATTCCTCCCGGTCGGTTTCATCGATGATTTCACCCACCAGTTCTTCCAGAACGTCCTCCAGAGTGACGATACCGGCCACGCCGCCGTGTTCGTCCACCACCACCGCCATGTGGTTTTTCCGTTTCTGGAACTGCTGGAGCAGTTTGTCCAGTTTCTTGTTTTCCGGGATAAAATAGGGTTTGAACATGATATCCCGGACGTTGAGCTGATCGAAATCGACCTTTCGGATTGTCTGGTGCCGCATCAAATCCTTGATGTTGAGGATGCCGATGACATTGTCGATTTCATTTTCAATGATCGGGATGCGCGTAAATCCGGACTGAATGATATCGCGGCTTCGGAACGGTTCATTGACGTCGATGGTGAACATATCGGCCCGGGGGGTCATGATTTCCGAGGCGTTGGTGTCGTCAAATTCAAAAAGTTTGTGGATAAATTTTTTTTCTTCTTCCTTGATTTCTCCTTCTTCTTCGACGACTTCCACGAACGTCATCAGCTCTTCTTCGGTAAAGGCCGGTGTTTTTTTTATTTTCCCGGTGAGCATGGGAATGAAATTCAGAAACCATATGAAGGGCGTAAACAGCAGAGACAGCCAGTAAATGGGATATACGGTCAAACGGGCAATCATGACATTGTTTCGGGTCGCAATGGATTTGGGAAATACTTCGCCAAATACCAGTATCAGAAATGTCATGATGCCGGTGGCTGCACCGACGGCATAGTGAGGAAAAACGTCCATCATCAAGGAGGTTGCCACAGCCGCCGCGCCGACGTTGACGATATTGTTGCCGATCAGGATCGTCGAAAGCAGGGAGTGCGGATCATCTTTCATCTTCTTGATGAGCGCATAGGATTTGCCTTCCTTTTTTGCAATGTGTCTGGCTTTTGTCTTGCTGATGGAAAACATGGCCGTTTCGGCTGAAGAGAAAAAACCGGAAAGCAGCAGCATTATCAGTAATAAGAATACTTGTTGTGATATCATATAATGGCCTGGATGATTTGAGCTGAAAAATCTCCTTATGATGTTTGTATTGTTTGTATTTTAACCATCTTTTTCAGGATGTCCAGTAAAATCAAGTCATGAAATCATACTTGGCGGATGATTCCATGAATCATTCAGCTTATAGATGTTTACCTGCGGTTTATCAAGTCATGAATGCAACTCGGGTGCCGGTTAAGCCCGGGAATTGTGCAAAACGCTTTTGATCTTGGTTGTCCTGATGCCTGCCGAATCGCGAGTAAAAAGCGTCTGGTCATTCATAGCATTCGGGATTAATTGGATGATCGCTCTCTGGTGATTTCTTCCTTTGTCATGGTCCAGAACGGGGTGCCGTCTCTGGTTAATCGGATTTTAAATTCAAAGAATTCTCCCTTTTTGATTTTGGACGCCATAAATATGTCTTCCCCGTCAATTTCAGCCCATACCCCCTTGACTTTGACGTTGTCTCCCTTTTTGATTCCCGTTTGGCCGGGGTCGATAAACCACCGAGGACCCAGGTGGACCGTGATCAGTTCGTTTTCCCGGTCAAGTACCGTCAGTGCCACTCCGGGCGACATACCCTCAAATGGTGTCACGATTCCAAATCCCTTTACTATCCCTTTGAACTGGTCCCTTTCGGTCAGGCGATACAACCGGTTGTAGGGGCTGTCGAGTTCCCATCCTCCCATATCCGAAGGGGGTTGGGCATAAACCGGGTTCGTGAAGTTTGCCGCAATGACGGCACCCAGCATCAGCAGGCCTGCGCATGTTTTTGCCATGATGTTCATGATGTCCTCCTCCATACCATCTGAATTTTATGGGTTAAAGGCTGCTGCAAAAATAAATCACACCATTTTACTTGCCTTTGGTGAAAATTCTCATTTTCGGATTGGAAATACAAGGCTGCCCATTTCCCGGGAGTCTGAATGGACACAAGACTATCTTGACGCAGGAATTAAAAAAACATGCGGCTTTCCGGTTAGATGCCCATAAAACCGTCTTATCGCGGGGGTATGTGGATCTATTTTTTTCGGACACGTCGTGGTGCCTGCGTAAGATCGCTCATCCACCAGAGGGTCTTTTCCAGAACAGTGGTGTCGATATTGCCGTAATCGGCCAGAGTCTTCTGGCTGGTATCATACAGATGTTCGGGATCGGCATCTACCCAGCAACCCGGAAACAGTTCGATTTCATATTCAGTTTTATTGTTCATATGTTTTTTTCAATTCTGTCCGCGGTTTGGGCCAATACAGGCAATACGGCTGTTTTTGTAAAAAATATCACATTATTGAAAAACAGGCCAATACTATTATGAACTTTAAATTCCGTATTTAATTGATAAGACACTAACAATGTTTTCACGCAGTGGCGCGGACCGTCAGACGAATCGTTCAAGAGGGTTTATCGGAACGCAGGTGGTTTGAGTATCTGAACGCGTCGGCAATTTTTCGGGCCAGTTCTTTTAAATTATACGGTTTGTGAATGATGCCGATGCATCCGGCTTTCAGCATTCGGGATGCCTGACGGTTCATACTGTATCCGGTGGACAGAAGGACTTTGATCTCCGGATTTTCCTTCTTCAGACGATCAAACGTTTTTTCACCGCTCAGGCCCGGCATAATCATGTCCAGGATCACCAGGTCAATCTGTCGGTTATGTTCCCGGTAGAGGGCTATCCCTTCCTGTCCGCTGGAGGCCGTCAAAGCCGTGTATCCCAATTTCTGGAGCATCAGTCTGGATGTATCCAGGATCAGATTTTCGTCGTCTATCAGTAAAATGGTTTCTTTGCCGTGTATTGTCCCCGGTTCAGGGTATTTAATTTTTGTCGGCATTTCGCCGGTATCGCCGCAGGTTGGGAGTATAAAGGAAAATGCAGTTCCTCGTCCGACAGTAGATTCAACAGTGATAGATCCGTCGTGATTTTCAATAATGCCGAATACGGACGCCAGACCGAGGCCGGAACCGCTTCCCAGTTTTTTGGTCGTGAAAAAAGGTTCAAAAATTCTGCTTTTTGTCTCTTCGTCCATACCGGTGCCGGTATCGGTTACGGTGCATTTGATGTATTTTCCAGGTGCGCCATCAATTTCTTTTACCATGTCCCGGTCATGAAGAACGATGTTTTCGGTTTCAATCGTGAGAACCCCGCCGTTGGGCATGGCCTGCCATGCATTGATATAGATGTTGAGCAGGACCTGTTCTATCTGACTTTGATCGGCTTTGATGGTCCATAAATCGCTTGCCAGTCTGTAATGCATTTCGATTTCCTTGCGGGTTCTTCCGAAAATTTTCGACGTATGCGTTATGATTTCATTGAGATTGATCGATCGGATGTCATATTTTCCGCCCCGGGCAAAACCCAGCAGTCGTTTAGTGACGCCGGCGGCGGTTTCAACGCAGTGCTCGATGTTTTTGATTCGGTCATAAAACGGATGATCCTGTTTGCTGTCCAGCAGCATCAGGGATACGTTGCCCTGAATTCCCATCAGGATGTTATTGAAATCATGGGCCACACCGCCGGCCAGTGTGCCGACAGCCTTGAGCCGTTGGGCCTGTTCGAGTTCCTTTTCCAGATTGAGTCGCTGTTGCTCCGCTTCGATTCGTTCGGAGATGTCCCGTGCAACAATGCGGGTACCGACCGGCTCGTTTTGGCAGTTTAGAATCGGTCCTACCGACAGGTCCAGTACCCGTTGTTTTTGATCGGAGGTGAAGACGCGGTGATCCGATACATAAACGCTTTGCACGGTTTCGGCTGCTTTTTTCAGGGCTTCAAAGAAATGTTCCCGGCAGGTCGGATCGGTAAAGTCTGCGACGTTCATCTGCAGGAGACGGTCGCGGGAATAACCGAGCAATTCGCACAAGGGGTCATTGAAAAACAGAATATTGCCGTTGGTATCGACTTCAAGGTAACCCTCCTCAATATTCTTGAGGATACTTTCATATTTTTTTCGGCTTTCCCGGACCTTCTTTTCTGCGGTGTCTTTTTCCCTGATTTTCTGTTCCAGTTTTTGGTTTGTTTTTTCCAACTGTCGGGTGCGTTCCCGAACGTTTTCTTCGAGCCGGTCATTGGCCCGTTGAAGTGCCGTCTCTCTTTGTTTGAGTGCATCGGCCATATGATTGAAGGCGGCGGACAGTTTTCCGATTTCGTCGCAGTCCTGAACCGGCAGAGCCACCGGTGTTCGGCCGTTTTCAATCTCAACGGCCGCTCGGGTCAGTCGTTTCAGGGGGATTGTGATTCGTTTGGAAAATAAAAAGGCGATCAGACTGCCGGCACCCCAGAATAAAAGACCAATCCAGGCGCTGTTGACAATCAGGGCCTGTTTCGCATCGGTCAGCTGTTGTTTATCCATCTTAACTCGAACAAAACCGATGATCTGACCGGGATCCTGCCGGCCGGTGGATGCATCCGGCAGCAGATCCTGAAAATCAGCAAAGGCTCCTGTGTATACGGCAGACCAGAATTGTATGCATCGCTCGGATTCGATCATCAGAGAAGAGGTCCGGCCTTTGAGCCTGTCGGAAATTTCGCGGGGTATGGTAAGGCTGCTTTTTTCAGAATTGAGCGTGGTCAGAAACCTGCCGGACCGGTCCATGCCCAGGAGCAGATCGCCTTTCAGGTTGTATGTTGCGCATTCCAGGACATTGGGGCGGCAGAGGGTCGCTTTGATCGGAGGTTCAATAAGCAGGTTGTTTTCGGAAAACACACCGATTCTGGCGTTCGATGAGAGTACTTGCGACAGGAGTTTGCCGAACTGCAGAAGGTCGGTTTTCATGCCGGCGGTTTTGGAGTGAATAAGAAAAAGAGAAAAGGCAGCAGAGACCATCAGGATAATGGTTGTCGAGTATACGAATATTTTCAGCGAAAAAGTTTTCTGTATTTTTTTCATGGGTTTTACCTGCCGTAGCGATCTAATCAACCTCGCAGTCGATGGTGCAACATTTACATTGTAATTTCCGATTGAAAAAAACCGGTCCGAATCAGTCGACGTATTTGCTTCCAGACAAACGCTGAATTTTTTAAAAGGTAACATCCTTTGACAGGATCGACGGTAGATCATCTGATGCCGCCAGGCTCGTGTTTAAAATAAAATCATCGAGCCGGACCCTTAGCTTTTCGGCAATATTCCGGTTGACCGATACAACGGATTTCCGGGCTTCCGAAAATTTTGGAATCGAGGCGGCGGCCGGGCTCGTGAGCAGTTTACGGGCGATGTTCCCGGCCTGACAGCCTAAATCGAATGCATCGACGCTGATCGACATGACGGCGCCGGCTTCGATGTATTTTCTGGAAAACGTGATGACCGGTATGCCGTGTTTGATGGAAAACAGCATCAGGTGTTCAATGACCTCCGGAGTCACCACGGCCGTATCCGGAAGCATCCAGAATGCGTCGATGCAATGACTGAGTTTAATTAATGCATCCGGCATGCTTTTTGCCTTATTAATGGCTTTTGAGAAAATTTCGATGCCGAAATCACCGGCGGTATCGGATGCCTTTCGAACAAAATGCCCGGATTGGTCCGGGTTGTATATCAGGCCGATGCGACGAATATCGGGAAGCACGGCGGAAATGAGTTCGATCTGGTTCTCAGCGGCCGCCCGCATGCGTATACCGTAAAAATTGGGCGCTGCCGGAGCGGTGAGAATTTTCGGGGTCATGAGGCAGACGATGGGGATGTCGGTGATGGCTTTCACCCGGTTAAACGCTTCACTGCCGATCGCGAGAATGACGGCTGCCCCCATATTTCGAATTTTAGTCGGCAGGTCGACGCCTTCGGATTCGGCCAGAACAAAACGCCGAACCCGGAAGGGGCACCGGGATGTGAACCCGTTTACGGCATCGTTGTACGGCTGAATGCGCATGCTCTGCAGGGCCGCTATGACCGGGTCTTCGCATTTCCCGAAAGACGGACGGCAAATATACAAGCAGATAAAAAAAAGTGTAAATAATATACGCCTGAAGCTCACGAATGTGTTCCGGATAAGTTAAAGTTAATCTTAAATCAGGTTACTATATAGTGTTAAAAAATTTATGTCAATATGTTAACGTTGGATGACTTTTAAGTCATAAAATTGACGAAATTCCATGATATTCGAGTTGTTTTGAGTGAGATCTTAATTTAAAAAACGTACAAAGAAATGGGGTCAAAGGTAAAAATGAGGAAAATGATTTCAAGTGGAAGTTGGCTGATGCCGGCAATGATGATGGTAATGATGATGATGCAGTGGCTGGTTCCGATACCTCTTTTAGCGTCCATGGAAGATGATTTGGATTATCTGGTCATGTTTTACGATTCCGACCAGCTGGTGGTCACGGCCACGCGCTACCCGCGGCCCGTGTCCGAAGTGGCCGAAAACATGGAGATCATCACGGCAGACGAGATTGAGAAGATGAACGCGCACACGGTGGCCGAGGTGCTGGCCCGGGTGCCGGGGGTGTTTGTCGATTTTAACGGAATGGATTTCGGATCGACCGCTCTGATCCAGATACAGGGTTCAAACCCCCGGCATGCGCGCGTGATGGTCGATGGGATTACCTTCAATTATATCACCAGCTTTAATGCGGAAACCAATTCCATCCCGGTTGAGATCATCGAACGGATTGAAATCATCAAAGGCCCGGCTTCAGCGGTCTGGGGGTCAGCCCTGGGCGGGGTGATCAACATCATCACTAGGGCGGCGGGCAATACGCAAATCCCGGAAGGAAGCGGTTATGCCGCATGGGGTGAAAGACATACGCAGGACTACAGGGCCCGTTTGTCCGGAAAGGCCGGCTCGACCGGTTACTATCTGTTTGCTGGTCGACAGGAGTCGGAGGGGCTGAAAAATTCCCGATGGTTTGACAGCACCATGCTCTATTCCAAATTTCACTTTCTTCTGTCGGATGCGGTTACCGCAGGGCTCAGCATCGGATTCGGCAATCCCTCCATCAACAGCGGGGAGTGGGCTTCCAATGATCTGAAAAGCAGAATGGATTTTCAAAACCTGTATGCGGTCGCCACCCTCGATGCCTTGTTAAGCCGGGAGCTGAAGTTGACCATGTCCCTGTATCAGTTCAATCAGCAGCTGGACAAATTTGATGACCAGTTGAGTACCGGTCAGGTGTTTCTGACCGATTTTATGGAATCCCGGGTAACTTCGGCGTCTGCCCGTCTGGTCTGGGAGCACGGCCGCAATTCGGCTGTGCTGGGCATCGATGCGGAACACGGAGAAATGGACGAGGTCTTTTATTTCGGTCCGAAACTTCAGGAGTGGGGCTCTCCGGCGGAAGCGAGCTTTGATCCGCAGGTCGATACCTGGGCGATTTACGCCGGTGACAGTCTCGGGTTCGGCCCCCTGACCCTGAGCCTGGGAATCCGGTTTGACAACTCCAGCACGTCTCCCTCGTTTATAAGTCCGAGCCTTGGAGCGACATATCGGGCCGGGGAAGATACTGTTTTCAGAACGTCGGTGTCTCGAGGATATACCACTCCGCCGCTGCAATGGACCTCGGCCGGTGGGCTTTTCCTGGACCCGAACCCGGAACTCGAGGAGGAAACGGTCTGGTCATATCAGGCCGGGGTGGAAACCCGGGCGCTGGATCGGCTGTACATTAAAGCCAGCGCCTTTTATCACGAGCTTGAAAACCAGATGTTTGTTGACATGTTTGCCGGTCCGCCGCCGGCATTTAACGATATTATCATCAATAAGGGCGAAAGTCGTCGACAGGGCGTTGAAACGCAGATTAAAACCGCGCCGTTTCATCATTTATCGCTTCAGGCGGCAGGTGCCTACACCCACATCAAATCCACCACCGAATCGCGCGCACTGGATAATTACACGTTTCAGGCGGGCGTTTTTTATGATGACACAAAGTCGGTGTCGGCTCAGCTGTTCGGCGGTCTGATTTACTGGGATCATTCGGATTCGGCCTATGACATGATCTGGGACGCGACCGTGATAAAGAAAATTCAGGCGGTCCACGCCGTGAAGCCCGAGCTGTTTTTCAGTGCGCACAATCTTTTTAACGGGGCGCAGTACAAGCTGAACATCTATAGGAATCCGCGAAGATGGATAGAGGCCGGCATGCGGTTTTCATTCTGACAAAGTGGGAAAAGCAGTCCGGACATTTGTCGACTGCTTGAAAGGTCGTTAACGTTTTCACCAGAAGGAGGAGATCATGACGGAACAGAGACCCATTGACGATGACAAAACAGCTCAGGAGATTGAGGTGATCGATGAGGGAAGACCGGATGATGACGGCCCGCCTGATGACTGCTGCAAAGGTTCGGTCGCATCCTTAAGGTAAAACGCGATACAATCTGTCCACCGGCGCAGGGCCGGCAACGGCCCTGCGTCGATCAGATTCGGAAAGGTGTTCGCCATGACCATGCTCTCTTTCTATCTGAAGCGTTATTCGTGCAGCGACGACCCGGACCGGCTGCTGCTGTATTCCACCCGCAGGGGCTCTCTGGTGCGGACAGGCAAGTCGACCTTCGATGCCGCCTGTGCCGGGAGTCTTGACCCATCCGAAATAACTCTGCTCTCCAAATATGATATTCTCGTTGAGGACATAACCGCAGAAAAAAAGACTATGGCCGGCTGCATCGACCGGATCAACCGTGAAAATCTTCGCCTGAATCTGATCGTGGTGCTCAGCCTGGACTGCAATTTTGCCTGCCCCTACTGCTTCGAGGGAAACAGGAAGGGCCGCTTTTACATGTCCGATCAGACCGAGGCAGACCTGATCGCCTTTGTCGAAAAAAGCCTTGCGCCGGGAAAAACCGCGCTGACCGTCGATTTTTACGGGGGAGAGCCTTTGCTGAGCATCTCCCGGATCTGTTCGATCTCCCGCAGACTCGGCGCGCTTGCCGTGCGCCGGGGCGCATCCTACGGCTTTACCCTGGTGACCAACGGTTCGCTGTTTACCCGCAAGGCGGCCGAAATCCTGGTCCCCCTAAAGCTGAAGGGCGTCAAGATCACCCTGGACGGCCCGGCGGAAACCCACAATAAGACGCGGCCCTTTAAAAACGGGAAGGGAAGTTTTGACATCATTGTCGATAATATCCTGGAAACCTGCGATCGGGTGAAGATCGGCATCGGCGGAAATTTCGACCGAAAAAATTATCGGAAATTTATCGCGCTGCTCGACTGCCTGCGCGACCGGGGCCTCGGGCCGGAGAAAATTTACCGGATCAAGTTCGACCCGGTCATGGCCCCGCCGCAACACGCAGGAGCCCGGGAATGTTCGACCGGCTGCGTCTCCATCAGCGAGCCGTGGCTGGCCGGGGCCGCACTCACGCTTCGGGAGGCGATTTTAAAAAGAGGGTACCGCACCTCAAAACCGGGACTTTCCCCGTGCATGGTGGATATCGACGATGCGGTCGTGGTCCATTATGACGGCGGCCTTTACAAATGCCCGGCCTTTGTCGGCAACCGGGCGTTTGAAGTCGGCACTCTCGGCACGGGCATGAACGCAGATTCCGATCCCTACAATAAAGGTATCTGGAAAAACGAGCGCTGCCTTGAATGCCAATGGCTTCCCCAGTGCTTCGGCGGGTGCCGTTACATGACCTGGTGCCGGACCGGAACGATCGACCGGCCCGACTGTCACAGGACGTTTCTGGAGGCATATGTGGAAACAGCCGTCCGGCAGGACCTGAAATATCGTTTCTGCTCTTGAGAAATCTAAAGCGAGCTGCGCCCGTATACTCTCTTTTTTTTCCCCGCCCGTTCGCTTCGCTCTCTCGAGGCGCAGAGATCGCAGAGGCCGGAATCGTCGTTTCAGGGCTCTGCGGCCTCTGCGTATCGAGCGAAACGGGCGTTGAAACTTATATATTGACAAAAAGGGCAACAGGCTCATGAAAAGCCGCTAACCGGCAGGAAAGCACCCTGGCTTGGCACCTGGCGGCTTTGTGTGAGATTTTAATGAAATTTTGCTTGGAACGCAACGCGCTTACGGCAACTCGATTTCCTCGTATTCCATGTCCGTCGGATTCATCATCCGGATGCGGTCCGGCGTCATGCGGATGACCACATATTCCGGTATTTCCGGGTTCTGGATATGCTCTTTCAGGGTGGGATTGGCATCATAGAGCTGTCTCTTGTCGTCGGCGTTCGAGCTGATGGTACACGGTCCGGATATCCTCACATGCCGGCCTTCCGGCTCGGCAAAACAGTACTCGGCATGCGGCACCGCATGGAGCTGGGCGACCTTGTCGGAACCGTTGAACGTGGCGCACCACAGTTCTTTGCCCATCCAGGCCCATCCGCCCATGGGGCGGACCCCGACGGTCTTCCCGTCGGTTGTGGCCAGAGTTCCCCAGCCTGCCTGTGTCATCAATGATTTCACTTTTTCAAGACTCATCAGAATGCTCCTTTCGGGTTAAAGTCGGTGTCAAATTTGATGAACTCGTAAAAAGTCCAAAATTTATATGTATCTGAAATTTTTATAAAAATTAATATTTTGGCCTTGACTTTTTCTTTAGGATTTTATAAAAAAAGCCATAATAATCAAATAGTT
>Ga0272441_10002079_pt1 | contig 41463 bp, 35 predicted proteins | sample SSMProp6N_FD_193582 | JGI IMG/M metagenome (GOLD analysis project Ga0272441, IMG submission 193582) | Marine sediment archaeal communities from Little Sippewissett salt marsh, Falmouth, MA, United States - SSM-Prop-6N | ecosystem: Environmental > Aquatic > Marine > Wetlands > Sediment ...
CTCGAGCGTCCACTTCGGCAGATTGACGATTTGAAACAGCAGCAAGGGATATCTGGAGATCTGTACCCTAACGACAGCGATGTGATCACGTTTGAAACCACAGAAGACTCGGATCCGTAAAGGGCGGTGACAGGTGAAAGAGTATTTCGAATGTGTAATATTCTGTTTGTTACATTTGAAGGGAAAAGAAGGAGAGGTACCTTTTCTGCTTCCCGACGACGATGGTGGTTTCACTGACAGAGCCGCTACCCTGCAAGCACTCAACGCGGCGTTTCTCATAGTTCTTTCGGGCAGGCGCCATAGGAGATACGAAAGAGCCCATCGTTTTCTTGAAAAAACCGTTGCCGCTACCGACGAATGGACAGACCTCGCCCGATTCTACGTAGAAGGAATCGAACGCATTACCGATGAAATCACATCAGTCTGTGAACGTGATCCCGAATTTGCCGCAAGTCTTATGGCCCTCTATACGTGGGTCTCTGATGACAGAAACCTGGATGATGAAAAGGAGACGGCGGAACACTTCTGGGCGGTATTTTGCCCCGAGGCCGCGGATATTTATTCTTGGAAACGGATGCGGGTCGAGGCCCTGAGAAAAAAACGTACCGTCCGGATTGTTGCACGAAACCCCGAGCCCATAACCGATCCGGCACGTGAGATGCTTTTTACCGCGAACGCCCTTGTTACCCTTCCTTCCGCCGCGAGACCCCATGATGGAGTATCGTTGAGCGAAGAGTTGCAATCGGAGCTTTCCCGTATTATCGGTGAACCGCAGCGCTACTGGTACGACCACCCTATTGAAATCGGTGTAGCGCCAGAAAAAAACGAGGTGCTCTACGGCCTTCGAGGACTCAACGAGGCAATCGAGTTTGAAAAGGTGCGGGGAAACGTATCCGAAGGGATGAAACTGTCATGTGTGCTCTCTGCGTCGGTGACGCACACCGGGCTCCAGAGTGTCGTCAAATGGTATATTGAAGAGGAATGCAGAAAGTACAGTGGATTTGAAAATCTGGATGTTTACGTTTTTACAGAAGCAGAGACACACACAATTATCAGCAAAATACTGGCACCTGCCGCAAAACGATACCTTCAGAGAAGCGATGCCGAAACGATTCTCGATGTGTTGGGTGTCGACGGGGAGTACGGACGGCACTATAGCTTTCTGAAGGCGATTGCCGCATTCTGGAAGGTATTCATAGACCCGGCAATAAAAGGAACGTTTAAAATTGATCTCGATCAGGTCTTTCCGCAAGAGCGTCTCGTTAAAGAAGGGGGCGCCTCGGCATTCGAGCACTTTATGACGCCTCTGTGGGGTGCGCGGGGTATCGATGAGAGTGGGGAACCTCTCGATCTGGGTATGATTGCGGGCAGTCTCGTCAACGAGCGGGATATTTACCTGTCACTTTATACGCCCGATGTGCCGTTCCCGAACCGCATGCCGAAGGCGGAAGAGCTCATTTTCTTCAGTACGCTGCCGCAGGCGCTCTCAACGGAGGCGGAGATGATGACGCGGTACAATACCCCTGAGATCGACGGATGGAACACCGCTCTTCAGAGGGTCCACGTCACCGGGGGCACAAATGGGATTCTCGTCAAAACCCTCCGACAGCATCGACCCTTCACTCCATCGTTTATCAGCCGTGCCGAGGATCAGGCCTACGTGATGACTGCCTTTTTCGGTTCGAATGTACGTCTGGCGTATATTCACAAGGACGGTCTCATCATGCGCCATGACAAAGAAGCCTTCGCTCAGGAAGCGATCGACGCGGCCTACGGGGGCAAGCTGATTGGCGACTACGTGCGAACGCTTCTCTTTTCCGCTTATGCGCGGGTCATTTCCGAAGACATCGCGAAGGTGAAAGAGATTGTCGACCCCTTTACGGGATGCTTTATCGCCCGGGTGCCGGTGACGATTGCCTACCTTCGCTTTTCGCTGAGGGCGATGTCATTTTTCGGGGAGGAAGATGACGACAAGGCAGAGGATTTCATCAGAACAGGCGCGCGGCGCATCGAGGAAACAATTGGCTATTCTACCGGGGGGAGTGAGAGTCAGCTCGCCCTTCAATACGAGAGTGAACGCCGTGGATGGAATCTTTACTATGATGTTCTCGATGCCGTTGAAGAGGCAATTGAAAGAGGAGATGATTGTGCTCTGGCCCTTCGAACGATGGCACAAGACATAATTGACGAATGTCGCATTCGGGTTTAATTGAAATAACTCTGAGTTTTCTTTGGATGTAATGACGATGGGGGGAGACACATATGTCCATGAAGGCTGACAACTCGCACGGGCCAAATACACACGACACATTTATTCAAAATCATTTTTTGGATTTCCTCAAGGCCTGTTTCGATGCTGTGGCTATTGCTGATGCTGATGCAAATCTCATCATTGTCAACAGTGCATATGTAATGAAGAGTACGTTTTCGAGGAAGTGAAGGAGGTATATCTGAACTCAATCATTACGGGCAGTACGCTGTGAAACAGCAAAAAGGAAAAAAGCAGAGAGGCGGTCATGTCTTCCAATAACTGGAAACTACAGGCTCCGATGAGAAAAGATGGAAAACTTAATTTGACAATTACCGTTTTTCCTTGTGCCGTATGCCAGGATACTGCGAAGAGTTAGTGATTATAACGAAAAAGGTTGCCGATGAGTTGTTCGAAGTACACTATGCACCGAAATCGGTCCAGTAGACTCGTGTACTGAGATTCACGCGTGCAGCCAGGTATTCGAGGCGAAACCATCCGACCATACGGGTTGGTATGAGGCATACAAAAGGCATCGTACCATGCGAATCAGATAAATAGAAGACGTGCCGTAATCTGCATCACGGCCACGTCTTTTTACCGTCAGTACCGTCGTAAAATAAGCGTTGCGTGCGACTGGAAGACCGCGCCATTGTCGGAACAGATGATAATTTCCGGGACCTTAGTGCCTGTATTTGGTCCGAGCTGGCGATTGCCGCAACGTCCCATCAGCTGCATCACGCCTTCGGTAACGGGTGTGAGGCCCATAAAGTAAGACTCTGAAAGAAGTCCACCGGAGGTATTGACGGGCATTTCCCCTCCGGGCGCGGTTCTGCCGTCATGGAACCAATCTCTTGCCTCTCCTGGGGCAAAGAAACCGTAGTCTTGGAGGGTGATTTCTACCGTGTAGGTAAAACAGTCGTAGATCTGACAGGCATCGATATCATCGGTTGCAATACCTGCCATATAAAAAGCCGCTTCGCCCGACTGCTGTGCCCCCGTGGGCCCTGCCATAGCGGTGGATTGATGAATGTCGGTCGAATAGTTTGCTTCTCCGATACCCATAATGGTCACGACGGGATGATTCAGATCACGGGCACGCTCACGAGTGGTGACGATGCAAGCCCGGCCGCCGTCGTTCATAATGCAGCAGTCGTAGAGTCTGAAAGGTTCGACGACCCACCCCGCATTGAAATAGCCATCGTATGTCAGGGGTCTTTCAAAAAACAGTGCATCGGGATTGCGGTTTGCCCATTGACGCTGATTAACCGCGATTTCTTTCCATGTCTCAGGACCGGTGTCAAAATCGTGCATTGCTCGTCGCGCCGCCATTGCAAACTGTGCGACACGTCCGAAATGACCGAATGCGGCATTTTGCACAGCCGGTTCACTGTTTGTGGAACCTTCCGCAAAGCTCCGACGGCCGGAGAGAGCATTGTCACCGTAGACGATGAGAACGTAGTTGCAGAATCCCGCTTCAATGAGACTGACGGCGTGGAGAAAATGGCCCCGCGCGCAGTATGATTCCTGGCTCAGGATTGTCGGCTTGATACCGAGGTGTTGCGAAACAAGGTATGGTGTGACGACGACGTCATTCAAGAGGGGCTGGAACTGACGGTAACAGATGAGTCCGTCAATGTTCTCTTTCGAGAGACCGGCATCCCGTATCGCGTTTGCACCTGCCTCGACGTAAAAACTCAACGCTGATCGATTAGCCACTTTACCCTGCGGGGTGTACCCAACGCCAACGATGGCGTACTTATCTTTCAACTGTTTGTACGTCACGATTTTAGCTTCCTTCCGTATGCAGGGTGAGAAACAAAACGGGACAACAAGATGCACCCGTCGTATCAGAATATTGTCTTTCGAGACATACAGCTGTGAGGGAGATTACTCTATAACCCGTAAATTGTCGGCTGTAAGGTACTTCTGCCTGAGCCGTTTTTTTCCCTCTGGAGAAACATCGAAATGACCCCCTCTCCATTGCGTGAGCTGGAGGACGACGCCATTCCCCACTTTTGGACCGACAAGAGCTTCGGGAAATTCTTCGTCTCTCAGCTGACTTTTATCGACCTTGATCTCCTTCTGTTCAAGATGGTCAACATATTCTTCGAGATTATCTATTTCAAGGCCGATGTGCTGGACACCGACTCCCTGCGATTCGATGTGCTGAGCAATGAAACTGCTGTCATCGGTTGGTTCGAGAACGCTGATGATGCTCTCCCCGAGTTGAATGCATGCCCCTTTGTAATGCTTGTCAATGCATTCGAACTTTAACATCAGCTCACCGCCAAGGTTCTCCACTGCGGATCTGATTGCCCCATCCATGTCCTTAACGGCAAACGCAACATGATTGATTCTAACGATTTTTGCCATGACATCCTCCTTTTTTTTTTACAATTATAGTCGCCCCTCCCACAATATATATTCTTTCGGGGCTGATCATACAAGTAAAATAAATAAACGGTCAGATGAACGGGGATAAAAGAAAAATACTTCAACGGAGCGGTTAATCATCACTCTGTAGTTTCAACCGCGTGGGAATGATATACCGTGCAATACTGTCCAATCATGTGCGAAGGGTGTGGTCGTGGCGTTACATGTAGTAAATGCTCTCGTCGAAGATGCGCACCCAATTTTCACTGAGTACCTTCATCGCCTCTTCTGCAGGTCCCACACTGACAATAAGAATGGTAATATCACCCGTTCCGATACAGGGATAGATGTTATCAACATTGATGTTGACATTTTTCAAAACCTTTAAAACCGTATTGAGGCCGCCTGGGTGGTGGGGAACTTCACAGGCAATGACATCCTTGACGTCCATTGTGTATCCTGAGGCTTTCAGGACATTTGCGGCTTTTTCGGGATCACTTGCCACGAAATGAAGCTTTCCCTCATCACCTTCAGTTGTCACACAAAATGCTATGATATTAATGCCGTTCTTGCCAAGCACATCGCTTACATTTGAGAGTGATCCGGGTTCATTTTTCAGCCATATGTCGATCTGTTTCACCGTATTCATTGAGCAACTCCTCGTGAAATGTATTCTGCGCCGTGCACAAGACCCTTTTTATTAAGATTCGCGATTCTCGCTTTCCTTCCCTTTGAGGTTTCGGTGAGCGCTAGTGCCACGGAATCCATTGTTACGATTTTGGTCGTCTCCACAAGCGCTCCCAGCATAATCATATTGCTGATTTGTTCATTTCTGAGCTTCTTCGCCATATCACTAGCCGGAACTGGAATAACATTTACGTCGTTCCTCAGGATTTTCTTTGTGACAAGAGATGAGTTGATAAGAATGGTACCTCCCTTTTTTACCATGTTTTCAAATTTTGTAAGAGAGGGATTATTCATAATCACGGCATAATCCGGAGCGGATGCAACGGGCGAAAATATTTCTTCATCGGATACGGCAACGGTGCAGTTTGCTGTGCCACCGCGCATTTCGGCACCGTATGCGGGAAGATACGTAATTTCCTGTCCTTCGTTCATGGCGGCCACTGCGAAGACATACCCCATCATAATAACACCCTGTCCGCCGAACCCTGCAAAAACTGTCTTTTTCATAGTGAATCCATTCCTTCAGCCGATTTTTCCGACTTTGTCTTTGATGACCTTGAGGGGATAGGTTTTTGTTATATGTTCATCGATCCAATTGGCCGCATCCACCGGTGTCATCTTCCAGTTGATGGGACACGGAGAGAGAATTTCAACAAGGGAAAACCCGAGACCTGCCATCTGGGTCTTGAATGATTTTGTGATAGCTCTTTTGGTGCGTCTGATATTTCGGGGTGAATTTACCGCTGTTCGTTCAATGTAGGTGCTCCCATTGGTGAGTGCGAGAATTTCGCTGAGATCAAGGGGTGCAGCATCCCGCGTCACATCGCGACCACCGGGTGTCGTGGTGGAATTCTGACCGATGAGGGTCGTCGGTGCCATTTGCCCGCCTGTCATGCCGTAACAGCCATTGTTGATGAAAAATACCGAAATGTTCTCGCCCCGGTTTGCTGCATGAAGGGTTTCCGCGGTTCCGATTGCTGCGATGTCTCCATCTCCCTGATAACTGAAGACGACCCTGTCGGGGAGAACGCGCTTCATGCCTGTGGCGAGCGCAGCCCCTCTGCCATGGGGGGCCTCTCCCATATCCACGTCGAGATAGTCATATGCCAATACGGCGCACCCGGCAGGGGGGACACCAATTGTCCTGTCACCGATATCGAGCTCTTCGATGACCTCTGCGATGAGTCGATGTATAATGCTGTGGCCGCATCCGGGACAGTAGTGAAATACTGCATCCTTAAGATATTTTGGCCTTTGGAACACCTTTTTCCGCATATTTCAATCCTCTTCGAGATGCTGTCGGTAATAGATGCCGGTGATTACCTTGGCTATTTCGTCGGGAGGCGATACAATGCCCCCGGGACGTCCGTAAAAATGTACGGTACCTCTTCCTTCGAGAGAGAGCTTCACATCTTCGACCATCTGCCCCATGTTCATCTCGAAGACGAAGAAATCTTTTACCAGCCTGCTCAGGTCGACAAGCGGGACTCCAGGGTAGGGCCAGAGTGTAATCGGTCGGAAAAGCCCGACTTTCAGGCCCATCTCTCGGACTCTCTTGACGGCGCCTTTTGCGATTCGAGCTGCTGTCCCGTAGGCGATGACAATGAGACGGGCATCTTCCGTGAGGTAGGTTTCCGCTTTGGGAACTTCTTGTGTAATGATTTCATACTTTCGCAAGAGCTTCCAGTTGAGTTCTTCCTGAATCGCCGGGTTGAGAAGCAGCGATAATATTTTTCGACTTGATCTTCCCTTTGCACCGTCGAGAACCCACGGTTTGGGTGGAAGTGTTCGAGGGTCAATCGAATCATCAAATATGACCGGCTCCATCATCTGCCCCATCATGCCGTCCCCCAGAATAATGACCGGTGTGCGATAAGTGTCGGCGTATTCAAATGCCTTGCGGGTAAGATTGGCAAGTTCCTGGACAGACGCCGGTGCGAGTACGATCGTACGATAGTCACCGTGACCGCCCCCCCGTGTTGCCTGAAAATAATCACCCTGTGAGGGGGCGATATTGCCAAGGCCCGGCCCTCCGCGCATAGTGTTAACAATCACGGCGGGCAGTTCCTGTGCTGCGAGGAAAGAGATTCCCTCCTGCTTCAAACTGATTCCCGGACTTGATGAACTGGTCATAGCACGCGATCCTGCCATTGAAGCGCCGATGATCATGTTGATCGCGGCAAGTTCACTTTCCGCTTGAACAAAGGTGCCATCTTTCAATTTGTCCATTGATTCCGCCATATATTCCGTCAGCTCGTTCTGTGGCGTTATAGGATAGCCGGCGTAAAACCGGCAGCCTGCCCTCACAGCCGCCTCCCCAATCACATGACTCCCTCTCATCAATACCTTTTCAGTCACGATACACCTCGATTGCGACATCGGGACAGACGAGAGCACAGGTTGCGCATCCGGTACAACGCCTATCGTCTGTTTCCCCGTCACGTTCTGTGAATTGTGCGGGATAATATCCCATCTGATTGATTTCATCGGAGATAATGATCAGGTGATCAGGACAGGCTGAAATGCAGAGGTAACAGCCCTTGCATAATTCTCTGTCTATCGTTATCGTCCCTCTTTTGCGTGACATGATCCCCCTAAGCCCCTTTTCCGTATCATTAAGCGTTTTGGTAACTCGGCAGGAAGGTATAAATAGCGGAAATCCTGCGTTACGCGTGAAACGCAAAGTTGAAAGACACTATATGCCCGGTGTGATTTTGTCAAGGATTTTTGATGGAGATTTCCTTTTACTCGTGTGTGACGGCGTATCGTCGCGTGAACTACGGAATTCAGTATCGGTAAAATAATTGAGGGTTTGTATGACAGCCAAGGGAAAAGAAAGGGCAAAATATGTGATTATCTATATTTTCAGGATGTTCTATCATGAGGCCGAATAGAAGTAAGGTTGGACGGATTTTCTTTGATTTCGGTCTCAAGAACTGTTCATCGCGAAAAATTCTGATGTACTGGATAATATTGTAGAAAACGATATGGAGTGAACACTTGTGTCGAAAAACACACCGTAACTCTGTCTGCAGAGGTAAAGGAACAGCAGTATAGCGGGTACGTAAATGCCGTCCCCTCCCGAATGAGCCACTGCGAAGGATTTACATATGGCTGGTTTGTTGGTGAACGCCGTTACCGTAGTATTGATGTCTGCGGTTAGAGAATAACATTTAAAAGTCCCCCGACCGCCAGTGATGAGAGCAGCATAATTGTTGCCGATTTAAGAAAATCTCTTAGCCCCAGTTCTTTCAGCAGTACGACAAAAGTGGCGATGCACGGGAAAAACATGGTGAGTACGACACTTCCAATGACCATCTGTTTCGCACTGAGGGTTGACAGAGCAAGCATTCCCAAGGCCGCGTCTTTACGGAGAAATCCAATGACCACCGCCGTCACCGATTCTTTCGGAAGCCCCAGCACACCGGTGATAACGGGTGCCGTTATATCGGCAATAAAGTCGAAGACTCCCATTACAAATAGAATGTTGATTACCAGGACTGCGGCGAGTATGATCGGTACCGCTTCAATGAGAAAACTTCGAATTCTCATGACGAGTTTTTGAAATATTGTCCGCCACGGGGGAAATCGATACGGGGGTATTTCGATAAGGAGTTCGGGACTGAACCCCTTGAGTATACGGTTGAGGGCAACCCCGGTGACAATCCAGACGGTGAAAAGCGTTCCGTAGACAATCAGTACGTACTGTCCCCCGAACGGCCCCACAAGACCGAAGATCATCGCTTGTGCCGATGCGCATGGAATGGCAATGCTGACCAGTGTGGCGGCAATAAACCGCTCTCGTTTGCTTTCCAGTACTCGGGTTGCAAGTACCGCGGGCACGTTGCAGCCGAAACCCAGGAGGGTAGGGACGATGGCAAAACCATGAAGGCCGAGGCGGTGCATTGTCGTGTCGAGGAGTATGGCGAGCCGTGGAAGGTACCCGATGTCTTCAAGAAGTCCGAGAACAAAATAAAAAGAGATGACGTAGGGAAGCACCATGGCAAAGGGTACATAAAGGCCGCTGCTGAGGAGACCGAAGGATTCGACAAAATGGATATCGCCACCGATCATTTTACCGATGATGACATCGTGGAAGAATCCCGTTCCGCCCATCTGTGTGCTGAGATGCAACAGAACAGGCTTTAAGAAAACCTCAAATATGGGATCGAACACATAGGTGATAAGATTCTCCCCGATGAACCGGATAGCCATAAAAGATGCAATGAGAACGATTGCCGCAATAACGCCGCCCGAGAGCGGTTTCGCACTGGCATCCTCGAGACGCTCATACCATGTGTGATGTCGGTGTGAGATTCGTTGGACCTGATCGATGATATTGCCCACCAGTTTCCAGCGTTCGCCGAGTGTCTGGGGTGGAAGGTGAGGCGAAGCGGCTTCAGAAATATTCTTGACAAGATCTCTTATTCCCTGTCCCGTTAATGCCGACGTCGGGATAACGGGAACGCCGAGGAGTTCCTGCAATTTGTCGACATTTATGTCAATACCCCGGTGTTTGGTATCATCCCAAAGGTTCAGGGCAATAATTACCGGTTTTTCATGTTCCAGAATTTGAAGGGTGAGGTACAAATTACGTTCAAGGTTGGTTGCGTCAACGACGTTGACAATTACATCACCTGTCGGGAGCATTCGAGCCGCCACTTCTTCAGCTTCTGAGGTTGGCTCCAGAGTATAGGTGCCCGGGACATCGATTACTTCGGCAGGATTTCCGTTGACCCGCATATGCCCACGGGTGTAGCCGACTGTCGTGCCGGGATAATTTGAGGAAATGACATGGACACCGGTGAGGCGGGAAAAAATGACACTCTTCCCCACATTTGGATTGCCCATAAGTAGGATTTTCATTGCGTTGTCCGATCTACATCAACCAGTATATTGCTGGCCATTCTGAAACCGAGTGCAATCTGAGACCTGTTCACCTGCACCGTTATCGGTCCGCGCATGAACATAGAGCTTATTTTTGTTACTCTTCGGCCAGGTATGATGCCAAGTGCGCCCAAGCGATTGAGCAGACCTTTTCCCCCGTGAATTTCGGTTATTACGCCACTTTCATTCGGCCGCAAATCGCTCAGTGGTCTAGCCAACGTCTGTCTCCCTGTTGCTGTTCAGTCGATGAGGAAAATATCACATTGTATTTATTCCATATTTCATCTTGAAACACAAAGAAATATTCCGTCAAAGGTGGAAAGCTATCCTCTAGAAATCAATGTGTCAAGTACTTAATGCTTCATTCCGGTACCATGGTAAGGTTAGTACAATACAAAGAGTGCAAAATTGTTCGGTTTGCTATACAATTTAATTATCCTTGCCGTATTGGCAAAAGGGAGAATACAGTGAAAATCGCAGTTTCGTCCACGGGTCCCGCACTTAGTGACTTGCTGGATCCCCGGTTTGGTCGCTGTTCCTATTACCTCATCATCGATTCTGATACGATGGAATTCGAAGCGGTGCGCAATGCCGGCTCTCGCTTGCGGTGAATTACCCGTGGAACGGCTACCGGGAATCTTGTAGCCGGTCAGAATGTCGATGCGGTGATTACGGGGAACATCGGCCGTAAAGCAGCGGCCGTCCTGAAAAAGGCACACATTCGACTTTACCTTGGTGCAAAAGGTACCGTTTGGAGCGTCATCGAGCTTTTCAAAGAAGGCCGCATCACTAAAGCGTAAGCTTCAGCAAAAAGCGAAATACGAAACAGTAATTCCGATACGTTGTTTCGTTATCTGTCGCAAATGGTATTATTCGCATTTCGGAGTCGACTAAAAGGAGTGTTCATCTCCCGGGAAGCTACTCTCTTTTACTTCCGTGACGTAGCGTCCGATCGCTTCCTTCATGTTCACGTTCAGTGTGGCATATTTCTTTACGAATTTCGGTGTAAATTTTTCAAACATGCCGAGCATGTCATTCACGACTAGCACCTGACCGTCGCAGTAAACACCCGCGCCAATGCCGATTGTCGGTATGGCCAGTGACTGGGTGATATCTCGCGCGAGGGCTGCCGGAACACACTCCAAGACAATAGCAAACGCCCCTGCCTCTTCGAGGATTTTTGCGTCTTCCGTAATCCTTCGTGCCGTTTCATTATCCTTACCCTGCACCTTGTATCCTCCAAGCTGGTGGACAGATTGAGGGGTGAGACCCAGGTGTGCCATGACGGGAATTCCTGCTGTTGCGATTTTATGTGTCAGTTCGGCAACTTCCTGACCGCCCTCCAGCTTTACAGCATGGGCGCCGCCTTCTTTCATGATGCGCCCCGCATTGCGAATGCCTTCCTCAGTAGAAGCCTGGTATGACATGAAAGGCATATCTCCGACGACAAGGGCTCGTGTTGCGGCACGGGAAACCGCCCGTGTGTGGTGAATTATGTCTTCCATGGTCACGGGGAGGGTACTGTCATATCCGAGGACGACCATACCAAGTGAGTCGCCGATCAGGATCATATCAATCCCCGCTTCATCCATAATTGCTGCCGTCGAAAAATCATACGCCGTCAACATCGTAATCTTTTCGCCTTTGTTCTTCATGTCGCGAACGACTGAAGTGGTCACCTTATTCATTTTGCCCGCTTTGCTCATCGTGTATTCCTCCTGAAAGCAATGATTTTATTTGTTCTGCACGCTCACGTGGGAGCGTGCTTTTCTGCAACCCTACTTCGACGGCGAGAAACCCCATCTCACGGTACAGCGGTAACAGGTGCGGAAGTCTGGAGGTAAAGGCCGCCAAGTGCTTTTTTATTGTTTCTACATCTCCCCTGGAGATCGGTCCGGTCAATGATTGCACGGTGCCTTGGCCTTCAATGTTCAACATTGTTCCCTTGACGAGGGGCCAGAAGGCCTGTGTGGCATCCTCATCCGTAAGGCCAACCGTGCGGTATACGTCGACAACGGTATTCATAAGGGTTACCAGGTAGTTCGAAGCCATGCAGGCGGCTGCATGGTAGAGGGGTTTGTCATTTTCTGATACAGAGAATGGAACACCGCCGAGATTCTGAACGAGGTCGAATGCCCAATGTTCGATTTTTTTATCTGCCGTGATACCAAAAGTGCTTCCTGGCAGCGTGGCAATGGCGCTCTGGATATCTGAAAACGACTGTATCGGGTGGATGCTGGCTACGGAGGCACCGGATCGTCTGGCAGATGCGAGAAGATCAAGGCCGCTGGCACCGCTCAAATGAATCACTGTGCTGCCCGCGCCAATTGCCCCGGTTTCTGCTATGGCATCGCACACCGTTGCTATGGCATCGTCACTGGTACTGATGACGACATAGCGGGCCTGTCTGGCTGCCTCCGGGAATGTGTGGTAAGGATGTGCGCCAGTGTATTCGACTCCTCTCATGAGGGATTCTTCGGAACGGCTGGCAACGGCAACGACGCTATAGCCACGCGCGCGAAGCAAAAAACCGATCGCAGTACCGACTTTGCCGCATCCCAGTATCGCAAACGTATCGCCTTGTGCCCTCATGTAGGTTCCCGACACCTCGTGAGCTGTTCAAGACCGCCTTACATCGATCGTCTATCTGCAGAAGGTCATAAAAAACCCCCCGGACTGACGTCAGAAGGGTCGCAGTACTCCACTGCACTCAACCATTCCGTCTCAGTCCATGATACTATGGATCCAAGCGGTTGCAGGGGATCTATCACATAACTGATGAATTTGTCAATATGCTATGTGAGACCGAGTTTGTACGTCCATATTATCACTTGTAAATAGTGCGGCTGTTGTATATAGATTGACTTCTAATAAAATAATTGTAGTGCAATAAAAGAGAGTTGTGGGAAAAATGACAGAAGTGGACCTTATGGTGTTCGACTTTGATGGCACGCTTGTTTGTTCGGGAGATGATCTCGTTGCATCGGTGAACCACACCCTCGAACAGTTGGGGAGAGCTTCCCTGCAAAAGAATAAGATAATCGGATACATCGGAGATGGTGTGAGAAAGCTTATCGAACGTTCACTGGGGGACGCATTTCCGGAGAAATTTGATGAAGCATTGCAGGTCTTTATGGCGTACTACGGTAAGCATTTGCTCGATAGTACCGATCTTTACCCCGGGGTAATCGATGTGCTTGATCATTTTCAGAACAAGAAAAAAATAATTGTTACAAATAAAATGCAAAGTTTTACGGTACGTATTACCGAGGGTCTTGGTATCGCTCATCATTTCAATGATATCATCGGCGTGGACTCGACCTCATACAAGAAACCGGATTCACGCCTGATCGCCCCTGTATTCGAAAAATACGGAATTAAAAAGAGACGCAGTGTTGTCATTGGAGACGGAGACAATGATATCCTTCTTGCGAAAAATATCGGTGCCTTGAGCTGTGCCCTTCTGAACGGTCTGGGAGCAAGGGACAAACTTCTCTCACTGAAACCGGATTATTTCTGTGAGAGCATTGAGGAAGTGAAAACGATGTTTTGTTAATAGTCCCAACGAGTGGTCTGCGGTATGTTGAACAAGGTGAGAAAAACAATAGAAAAATACGGAATGCTCTCTCGAGGTGACAGAATCGGTGTGGCGGTATCCGGAGGACCTGATTCTGTGGCGCTCTTACATATTCTTTATCGACTTTCTTCAGAGTATGATCTATCACTTGTGATGATACATCTCAATCACGGTCTCAGAGGGGAAGAATCTGAAAGAGATGAAGAATTTGTCAGCACGCTCAGCGATTCGATGGGTCTTATCGTAAGGCTGAAAAAAGTTTCAATTCCCGATCTTAAAAAGGGGAGAAAAGGCTCGTTGGAGGATATCGCGCGCATCGAGAGGTACCGGTTTTTTGCGGAAGTATCCAGAGACATGGGTTTGCGCAAAATCGCTCTCGGCCACAATCTCGACGATCAGGCGGAAACGGTAATTATGAAATTTCTGAGGGGAAGCGGTTCGGACGGTTTAAAGGGTATGGTGCCCGTGCGAAGCGGAAAGTATATCCGTCCCATCATCGAGATAACGCGTGACGAAGTAGTGCAGTTTCTTCACTGCGAAGGGATTGGATATATTACGGACAGCTCCAACATGGATAATTCGTTTCTGAGAAACCGAATAAGAAACGTCCTCATGCCCAATTTGAAGACATACTATAATCCGAGACTGACCGAGAATATCTGTCACACGGCGGAACTTATGAGACTCGAAAATGATTTCATTGGGCTCACAGCTGGCACTATTATTATGAAATGGGGCATCGCTTTGGGAACCGAGACAGTTGCGGTATCAATCGCGAGGCTTAGAGAGTGTCATCCTGCTGTGCAACTGAGAATAATCAAAATGCTTTTGGAAGGTGCTGCGATACACCAAAGAGGTATAGGCTTCGCTCATGTACGAACGGTCTTTGATATTTTGGGTGAGGGGAGGCCGAACAGACGTGTAGATTTACCCCATGGGATATCGGTAATGCGCGAGTATGATACCTTGACTGTGGGGCGGGGGGGAGACAAAAAGGGTAAAAGTACCCGCCCTAAGGATGACAAGTGGAAGATGAATGATTATATTTATCATGTTGATCTGCCGGGACACGTGAGAGTCGAAGAGGCGGGTCTAGATGTTCGTTTCACCGTCGAAGATAACCATGACTGTGACTACGTTTCTGAAGACGTCGCGTATATGGATTATGCCATGATAGACTTTCCCCTGATCATTAGGAATATGCATCCGGGAGACACAATTCAGCCACTTGGAATGGGCGGGACAAAAAAGATTAAGTCGTACTTTATCGATGAAAAAGTGCCGAGATCGTTGAGGGGGAAAATTCCTCTTCTCGTGGATCAGAAATCTGTTGTCTGGGTAATCGGGATGAAATTGAGCGGCAAGGCTGCCATCAGCGACACAACGGTGAAAGTGGTAAGAGCAGAAATTATTTGATAATATAAAAGTAATGCTATAAAGGATTTTACCTGGACAGAATGAATTAAAGGAGATTGAAACGTGAATCCAATACATAAAAATATCGCCCTATGGCTCATTATAAGCTTGGTCTTTATACTCCTGTTTCACATGTTCACACAACCACAGAGGGGGAGTCAGGAAGTAGTATTCAGCGACCTTGTCGATTTTATTGAAAAGGGGCAGGTTGAAGAAGTAACAATCCAAGGAGAAAACGTCCGGGGCAAGCTGCTTGACGGAAGGGTATTCAAGACATATGCCCCGAAGGACTCCGGTATTGTTAGTCTTTTACAGGAAAAGGGTGTTCGGATTGCAGCAAAACCAGCCGAAGGGTCCAGTTGGTATATGACCATACTCATTTCGTGGCTTCCGATTATCCTCCTTATAGGTGTCTGGATCTTTTTCATGAGACAGATGCAGTCGGGTGGTGGGAAGGCGATGTCCTTCGGAAAGAGCAGGGCTCGTCTCATGACAGACAAATCAATCAAGGTAACATTTAACGATGTGGCAGGAATTGATGAGGCAAAACAAGAACTTGAAGAGGTCGTTGACTTTCTGAAAGAGCCGAAGAAATTTACCCGGTTAGGGGGAAGAATACCGAAGGGAGTTCTGCTCGTGGGACCCCCCGGTACGGGGAAAACACTCCTGGCGCGTGCAATTGCCGGTGAGGCGGATGTGCCCTTCATGAGCATCAGCGGATCGGATTTCGTAGAGATGTTTGTCGGTGTCGGCGCGTCCCGTGTGCGAGATCTTTTCAATCAAGGTAAGAAACACGCCCCCTGTATCATATTTATCGACGAGCTCGACGCTGTCGGGCGGCACCGGGGTGCCGGCTTGGGCGGCGGTCATGATGAGAGGGAACAGACGCTGAATCAGCTTCTCGTCGAGATGGATGGTTTCGAGTCGAATGAGGGTGTCATTATCATGTCGGCAACCAACAGGCCCGACGTTCTCGACCCGGCCCTGCTGCGACCGGGAAGATTCGACCGACAGGTGGTGGTTCCCATGCCCGACATCAAGGGTCGAGAGAAGATCTTTCAGGTACACGTAAACAAGGTACCACTGGATGGTGAAGTTGATCTTTCCATCCTGGCTCGTGGAACCCCGGGTTTCTCCGGGGCGGATATCGAAAATCTGGTCAATGAGGCAGCCCTTTATGCGGCTCGACAGAACAAGTCAGCCGTCCAGATGAACGACTTTGAGTTCGCAAAAGACAAGGTGTTGATGGGAACGGAACGAAAGAGTATGGTGATCAGCGAAACGGAAAAGAGAAATACGGCTTATCACGAGGCAGGCCATGCATTAGTTGCCAAGTTGCTGCCGGGCACCGATCCTATTCACAAAGTGACCATTATCCCGAGAGGCAGGGCACTCGGGCTTACCCAACAGCTTCCCCTTGATGAAAAGCATACGTATCCGAAAAAATTTCTCCTCAATAATATTGTAATCCTTTTGGGAGGAAGAGCGGCGGAAGAGCTGGTGTTGCACGATTTCACCACAGGTGCCGGAAACGATATCGAAAGAGCAACAGAACTTGCGAGAAAGATGGTGTGTGAGTGGGGCATGAGTGATGAGATGGGACCGCTCACGTACGGAAAGAAAGATGAGCAGATATTCTTGGGGAGAGAATTTGCAACTCACAAAGACTACAGCGAAGAAACGGCTAAGCGAATCGATAAGGAAGTTTCCAACATTGTAACGAAAAGTTACGAAAAAGCGAAAAAACTGCTTTCCGAAAACAGTGAGCGTCTTCAAAATCTTGCTCAGGAACTTCTTAAAAAAGAAGTATTGAACGCGAGTGAAATCGATGCGATTGTTGCTATGGGAGCAGAAGAAGTGGTTGAATCGCCGGCGTAGATTCCTCCCGGAAAGCGAATGTAAGCCGTGCAGAGAGGGGGAGAAGTACTCTCTTCTTGAGAGCTCTGTCCGCGTATCTCTGGCAATGGTCTAGTAATATCTATAATGATATCAACGTATAACATGGCTATTGTTAGTAATTTGCTTGGCTGTTCTTAGGGTGCTAAACGTGAGATTCCTGTTCATCAAAACACCTTCTGAAGCAGTTCACCAGTTGAAAAAGGTGGGGGTCGATACATATGGTATCGAGGCCATGGTTACCAAGATGAACAGCATTAATCTTTTTCTTGAAGGTGTCGAGTGTAAAGTAGCCAATATACTGAAACAGGAAATGCTCTCGGTTGGGGGTGATGTGGCGGTTTCGCGAGGGTCGGTCGATTGCAGCGTTGACAGGACGGATGCCATCATCATCGGGACCGTAAAGCAGCAGAGGCAGCTTGCCGAAAAGATTACCGTTCAGCCATTCGGGTTAAAAAACATCGCGCAAACGATACAGATACTCCTCGATAACTTTGTTCGAACTACGTTTTTACTTACAACGCCCGAAAGGGAGATCACGCTAGGCGAGAAAACGCTGGTGATGGGCATCGTGAATGCCACGCCGGATTCTTTCTCTGATGGGGGCATGTTCAGGAATGTTGACGAGGCAGTTGAATATGGCCTGACGCTTGAGGACGAAGGTGCTAACATTCTCGATATCGGAGGCGAATCCACAAGGCCGGGGTCGGAGCCTGTCTCTGCTGAAGAAGAAATGTCAAGGATTCTTCCCCTCCTTCGAGTATTGAGAAGACAGTTGACGATTCCCATCTCCGTCGATACAACTAAGGCAGTGGTGGCGCGCGCAGCAATCGCAGAAGGTGCTGAGATAATAAATGATATCAGTGCATTGCGATTTGATGAGAATATGACTGAAGTCGCTGTCAGCGCCGGCGTGCCTGTAATCATGATGCACATGCGTGGCACGCCGAAAATCATGCAGGAAGGAAATCTTGCGTACGACTCCCTCATCGGCGAGATTATACAGTTTTTCGACGAGGAAATGAGTACCGCCCAGTCGAGAGGATTGAAAAAGGAAAATATTGTTATCGATCCGGGGGTCGGCTTCGGAAAATCGTACGAAGATAACCTACGACTGATAAGACACCTTGAAGAATTTAAGACACTTGGAATGCCCATCTGTATCGGAACGTCACGAAAGGGTTTTGTAGGAGCAACAACGGGTGGTGAGCCGCAGGAACGGCTCGAGGGAACGGCGGCGACGGTGACCGCTGCGATTATGAATGGCGCCCATATTGTCAGGGTTCACGACGTAGAAAGTATAAAGAAAGTAACCCTTATGGCTGATGCGATTGCGCGGGTGTCGGGATGATATATGCCGTTGGAATAGATATTGTGGAGATCGCAAGGATCGAACGGGCACGAAAAAAGTGGCGAGTGCGATTTACACAACGGGTGTTTTCGGAAGGCGAGAGACAATATTGTGAGGCGAAGGTCAACCCATCAATGCACTATGCAGCACGATTCGCTGCCAAAGAGGCGTTTCTCAAATGCATCAGTTCGGGTATATGGGGAGGAATTCGGTTGCGGGATATCGAGCTGTGCAATGATGAGAACGGAAAGCCGCTATTGTTGCTGCATAATAAAGCCCGGGACGTGACTGATGCGCACGCTATTACAAATGTCCACGTGAGTATTTCTCATGCTGATACATACGCAACGGCAGTTGTTGTCCTTGAAAAAAAGTCGACACTGGCATAGGAGGTATTTTGGGTTGGTATTTGGGGAGCATTATGGTAGATGAGGCATTCTCGGATGTGGCCATAGTATCCAACAGCCCTGAAATGACGGTGGAAATTGGAAAGATACTAGGGGAGAATCTCCAGAGAGGAGATATTATCGCCCTGATAGGAGAGCTTGGTTCGGGTAAAACGTGCATAACCCAGGGAATCGCTCGAGGGCTTAGGGTTTCTGAAGAATATTACATCACAAGTCCGACATTTACCCTGATAAACGAGTATCCAGGACGACTGACCCTGTATCATCTTGATGTTTACAGACTGTCAGGTTCTGACGATCTTATAGACATGGGCTATGAAGAGTATTTTTACGATGATGGTGTTATTGTTATTGAATGGGCCGAAAAGGTTCAGGATATTCTGCCGTCGTACAGCATCCGCATTCATATGAAATATATCGACGAGACGAGACGGAAGATCGCTATATCGGGAAAGAGTGAGAAAATAGATATGTTATATACAGAACTCAGAAGGGAGAATTACGTGTAAATGGCTTTGATAGTTCAAAAGTATGGAGGTACTTCTGTTGCAGATTTGGAGAAAATGCAGAATGTTGCCAGACGGGTAATTACGGCGAAACAGAATGGTGATGATGTAGTGGTTGTTCTTTCCGCTATGGCAGGTGAGACAGACAGGCTTATCACACTGGCCCACCGTGCCTCTGATAAGCCTGCTGAGAGGGAATACGATGCTCTCGTTGCGACAGGCGAGCAGGTGACGGTGTCACTCCTTTCGATTATTTTGAACAAAATGGGGTATAAAGCCAAATCATTTCTCGGCCATCAGGTGAAGATACATACCGATAAAGCTTACACAAATGCACGAATTCTCGATGTTGATATACGAAAATTGAAGCGGGAACTGGACAGAGGATACATTGTCGTCGTAGCCGGTTTTCAGGGTGTCGATGAGGATGGAAATATTACCACGCTGGGCAGAGGCGGTTCAGATACCAGTGCGGTGGCCGTGGCTGCTGCACTCAAGGCGGAATGCTGTGAGATTTACACCGATGTGGATGGCGTGTATACGGCAGACCCTAATATCTACGACGCGTCAAAGAAATTAAAAAAAATCAGTTACGAAGAAATGTTGGAGCTTGCAAGTGCAGGAGCGAAGGTACTCCAGCACCGTTCTGTCGAACTGGCAAAGATATATGAAGTTCCGATACATGTACGATCATCGTTTAATGTTGAAAGGGGAACCTTGGTAACGAAGGAGGATAAAGATATGGAAAAAGAAGTAGTTTCCGGCGTTACGTACGATAAGGATCAGGCAAAGGTTACCGTGGTTAATGTGCCTGACAGGCCCGGAATTGCATCGCGGCTGTTCACACCGATTTCCGATAAGAACATCGTTGTCGATATGATTATTCAAAATGCGAGTACAGAAAATCGTACGGATCTGACATTCACCATTCCGAAAAAAGACCTGAAAGAGGTTCAGGGAATCGTGGATAAGGTTGCTGAGGAAATCGGTGCTTCGAGAGTTGACTACGATGAACATATTTCAAAAATATCAATCGTTGGCGTGGGAATGAGAAGTCACGCAGCCGTGGCCTCCATGATGTTTGCGGCCCTTGCAGGAGAAGGCATCAATATTCTGATGATCAGTACATCAGAGATTAAGATATCGTGTGTAGTTGAGAGCAAATATGCTGAGCTCGCTGTGCGAGTCCTTCACGACGCTTTCAGCTTGGAACTGAAAGGGTAGTTGCGGAAACATGAAATGCAGTGCAACTCAGCTTCGAGGTTCTGTCATTCTCCTTGCCGTTGCGCTTATTATGTATATTGTAAGGGTTGGTTCGTCTTACATCTTTGCGACACCCGGGATTCCTCCTTGGGTCGATGAAATCGAGCATCCCGTGATTGTTGAATTGTCGTACGACCAAAACAGCAGCGACAATATTTACTTTCTCCGGAAAAATTCACGGGTTTCCGATCTTGTCGCCGCGGCTGGTATAGACGATGGAAGTGGTTGTTACAAAAAAAACGAGTCAATCGTTTTAAAGAGTGGTGACAAGGTCGTTGTGCGGTGCAACGATGGTGCATCCCCCACCGTCGCACTGTCGAAAATGGCTGACGCATCACGGTATGTGTGCGATCTTCCCATGGATGTTAATACCGCATCGGCAGATGATCTCAGACTAATTCCGGGAGTTGGTGTGAAAACTGCGGAAGCCATTGTGAGGTTCAGAAAAGAGAAAGGACCGCTGGAAAAGATTAGTGAATTGATGAAGCTTCATTCGATAGGGGATACAAGATTTCGCACTATAAGGAAATATGTCTATATAGAATCCTAAAAATCCTGACGTGCCATTACTCTTCTGGTGGTGACAAACGAGGCTGCGTGTAAATGGATTGCAGGGTTGAGTTTGGCAGTGATAGTGCTTGACACGGGAAGGTCCCTATGATAATTCTCGAAATTGTGAAGGAGAATTTGATAATAAAGTCGGGGCGTGGCGCAGTCTGGAAGCGTATCTGAATGGGGTTCAGAGGGTCGGAGGTTCAAATCCTCTCGCCCCGACCATGGAATAATTAACCGCCGTCATGGCGGTTTTTTTTAGTTACCTTTTTGGTTGCCGTTGGTCGCATTCGTGTTGACAATCCCATTGCAAGTTAATATTATATTGATGGACCATGTCGCGAGAGTGGCGGAACTGGAAGACGCACTGGACTTAGGATCCAGCCCGCTCCTGGCGGATAGGGGTTCGACTCCCCTCTCTCGCACCATTGGAAATATGTTCGTGAAATATATTACTGAGGAGTGAGGTAGTGGTTGAAATTGTTGCTGAAGTGAAAATCGAAGACGTCAGTTCTGTAAAAAAGAAGCTATCTGTAGAAATTCCGTGGGCAAATGTTAAATCGGAATTGGATCAGGCCTACCGTGCTATCGGTAAAAAGGCGAAAGTCAAAGGTTTCAGATCAGGCAAGACACCACGGCCGGTTCTGGAAAGATTCTACAAGGAAGAGGCTGAAAACGAGGCAATAACGAATATTATCACCAAAACGTACTCGGACGCCTTGGAAAAGAACGACATACAGGCGGTAGATCAACCGGTCATTGATCAGAATGGAATCGAAGTCAATAAAGTTTTTTCTTTTACCGCCACTGTCGAAATTGCACCGGTATTCGAACCGCAGGACTATGTCGAGCTTGAGGTGGAAAAGGAAGAATATGAGATTGGCGATTCCGACGTTGACGCCAGGGTTGAACAAATTCGCCAGATGTATAGTACGCTGGAAAGTGTTGAAGATAGGCGGGACATTCAGGAAGGAGACTTCGCCGTTATTAATTTTGAGGGCACAGTAGACGGAGAAGCCCAAAAAGAATTAACATCTGAAAACTATCTACTTGAAGTCGGTTCTCATACGCTCTTTCCCGGCTTCGAAGAGCAACTGGTGGGGGTCAAGAAGGAAGAGGTAAAAGAAATTTCCGTCAAATTTCCCGAGGATTATCGCATGCAGAATGTTGCGGGGAAGGAAGCAGTTTTCTCTGTCACCGTGCAAGATCTAAAGATAAAGAAGCTTCCGGATCTTGATGAGGAATTCATAAAAAATTTCGAGGCCTATAAGACAATAGACGATCTTAAAAAAGATATTCGGGAAACTATCGAAAAAGAAACAGTGGCGCGAATTGAAGCGAATGTAAAAAATAATCTGATAAGTAAACTTCTCGAGAAAAATGATTTTGAAGTTCCTTCAATATTTGTAGAAAGACAGATTTATTTCATGATGCTCGATGCCGAAAGACGAATGATTGCCAATGGCATGCAACCTGAAAAAGCACGTGAAATCAGTATGAATCTGCACGGAAGATTTGAGGACGAAGCGACGAGAATGGTAAAAACGTCCATCCTTCTCAATAAAATAGCCGAGGTTGAGTCGATTTTTGTTGAAGATCAGGACGTTGACAACAGATTGAAGGAACTCTCCGAGCGATTTGCTCAGGACTATGAGTCGGTCAAAGAATCATACGAGCAGAACAATCTTGTCGAACGCATGAAAGATGAACTCCTCGAGCAGAAAACTCTCGACTTTCTTGAGGAGAAGGCCGTAATTACCATTGTACCTCAATCGGAAGGTGAAACAGGAGGAGAGGAATAGATGACCCTCATTCCTATGGTTATTGAACAGGATGGCAGGGGTGAACGAGCTTTTGATATTTACTCGAGGCTCTTGAAAGACAGGATAATATTTCTGGGTACGGCGATCGATGATGAAGTTTCGAACCTCATCATTGCCCAGCTGCTCTATCTTGAATCGGAGGATCCGGAAAAAGATATATTTTTCTACCTGAACTCACCGGGTGGTATCGTGAGTGCAGGATTAGCGATTTATGACACCATGAGGTACATCAAGCCCCCCGTCTGTACGGTGTGTATGGGACAGGCGGCAAGTATGGGAGCGATACTGCTGGCTGCCGGTGACAAGGGGAAACGCTATGCGCTACCGCATTCGAGAATACTCATTCATCAACCCCTTGGAGGTTTTCAAGGGCAGGCATCCGACATAGGCATACAGGCAAACGAGATATTACGACTAAAGAAGGAATTGAATACGATCTTGCAGAATCTGACAGAACAACCACTCGAAAAGATCGAAAAGGACACTGATCGAGACTTCTACATGACGAGCGATCAAGCCCAACAGTATGGAATCATTGATGAGGTTATGGTAACCAGAACGCAGGAGCAGGCAAAGAAAGGAGCTGCTTCATGAGTAAAAAGCGGAGAGATAATGAAAATGTTCATGGGACTCGCTGCTGCTCTTTTTGCGGTAAGGCTCAGTATGAGGTGAAAAAGCTTGTAGCAGGTCCTGCGGCGTATATTTGCGATGAGTGCATAGAGCTTTGTCGGTGTATAATTGATGAGGAAAACGAAGTTCAGCATATCGAAGAGGCAAAGAAGGTTATCCCGGAGCCGAAAGAGATAAAGAGTTTTCTTGATCAGTACGTGATTGGGCAGGAGAGGCCCAAGAAAGTCCTCTCAGTTGCGGTGTATAATCACTACAAGCGGCTTTTTTCTGATTACGACCGTGACGGGGTGGAACTCCAGAAGAGTAATATTCTGCTGATCGGGCCGACGGGGTCAGGAAAGACACTGTTGGCGAAGACTTTGGCGAGAATGTTGAATGTTCCGTTTACCATTGCCGACGCAACGACGTTGACGGAGGCAGGGTACGTAGGCGAAGATGTTGAAAATATCATTTTGAGTCTCCTACAGAACGCTGACTACGATGTACAGCGTGCTCAGATGGGTATAGTATACATCGATGAAATAGATAAAATTTCGAAAAAATCCGGCAACCCTTCAATTACAAGGGATGTTTCCGGCGAAGGTGTACAACAGGCGCTACTGAAGATCATTGAAGGAACGTTGGCGAATGTCCCCCCGAAGGGCGGAAGAAAGCATCCTCAGCAGGAATTTATCCAAGTTGATACGACAAACATACTCTTTATATGTGGGGGAGCGTTCAACGGGCTTGAAGATATCATCCAGAAAAGAATTGGCGTAAATAAAGTAGGCTTCGGGGCTGATATAAAAAGTAAAAGCGAGAAAAATGTCGGGGAGATTCTTGTCGAGGTACAACCCGAAGATCTTCTGAAATATGGTTTGATTCCGGAATTCGTGGGTCGGCTGCCCGTCCTTGCGACGCTTCATGATCTCAGCGATGATGATCTTGTCGAGATTCTTGTTCAACCCAAGAATTCCCATGTCAAGCAATATATCAAGATGTTTGAGCTTGAAAATGTAAAACTCTCTTTTACCGACGGTGCACTTAGGGCCATTGCAACTTTCGCAATGACACGAAAAACCGGCGCCAGAGGACTGAGGGCCATCCTTGAGCAGATAATGCTTGATATCATGTACGATATCCCATCGAGAGACGACGTGAAAGAATGTCTTATCAATGAAGAGGTGGTTCTCAATAAAGGGATACCGATGTTGCTGTTCGAGTCCAAGAAAAAAGGACAACAGGAAACAACACAGAAAAAATTACGAAGTGGATAGGGACATGTTTAGCTTTAATAAAAATAGAGATAAAATACCGGAACGTGAGCAGGAGAGGGGGTACGTAGTACCGCTGCTGCCACTGAGAGATGTTGTTGTGTTTCCCCATATGATAGTTCCTTTGTTTGTGGGCAGGGAAAAGTCCATCAGCGCCCTCGAGTCTGCCATGAAAGATGAAAAGGAGATCTTTCTGTCGGCGCAGAAAAATGCCCATAAAGATGATCCTGATCCAGATGACATATATAATTTCGGGACCTTGGGTACGATCATTCAACTTTTGCGCCTGCCAGATGGCACAGTAAAGGTCCTTGTGGAAGGCAAAAAGAGGGGATATATTACAGAATTTATGCCGCATTCAGATTTCTTTCTTGTTCGCATCGAAAAGATTGACGATTTCACGGAATCCAGGGATTCCGTGAGAGTCGAAGCGCTCATGCGCAATATTGTGGGGTCCTTCGAAAGTTATGCCAAACTGAGTAAAAAAGTTCCCAATGAGATCCTTTCTTCGATATCGTCTATCGATGATCAATCGAAGCTCGCCGACGTGGCAGCATCCCATCTTACCATCAAGATCGAAGAGAAACAGAAGGTACTTGAAATTACACGAGTTGCCGACCGTCTGGAGAAGATATACGGTATTATTGTGTCTGAAATAGAAGTTCTGGAAGTTGAGGAACGGATTAAGCGGCGCGTGAAAAAACAGATGGAGAAAACACAGAAGGATTACTACCTCAACGAGCAGATGCGGGCAATTCAGAAGGAGATGGGCGAAGAGGATACAGCCAAGGCAGAGATTCGGGAACTTGAAAAGAAACTCAAAGAGAAGAAACTTTCGGAAGAGGCCTATAGCAAAGTTACCAAGGAAATAAAGAAACTGAAGATGATGGCGCCCATGTCCGCTGAGGCGACAGTTGTGCGAAACTATATCGACTGGCTGATGGATCTGCCGTGGTACGAAAGGACAGGAAATGACAAGACACTGAAACAGTCCGAGCAGATTCTCGAAGATGATCACTACGGTCTGAAAAAAGTCAAGGAACGAATTCTTGAATACCTTGCTGTTCAGAGCCTTCTCAAGAAAAATAAAGGTTCAATACTCTGTCTCGTTGGTCCTCCCGGCGTCGGGAAGACCTCGGTCGCCAAATCGATTGCCCGGGCAACGAATCGCAATTTTGTGCGACTCTCGCTCGGGGGTCTGAGAGATGAGGCCGAAATAAGGGGACACCGCCGAACCTACATTGGTGCACTGCCAGGGAAAATAATACAGCTGTTGAAAAAGGCAGGGTCCAATAATCCTGTTTTCTGTCTCGATGAGATCGATAAGCTCAGCTCTGACTTCAGAGGTGACCCTGCATCGGCACTCCTTGAGGTGCTCGATCCTGAACAGAACAGTGCATTTAATGACAACTATCTAGAGGTCGACTATGATCTCTCAGACATTATGTTTATCACAACAGCAAATGTTACACAGACAATCCCTGCACCACTCCAGGACAGAATGGAAATTATACGTATTGCGGGGTACACGGAACCTGAAACACTGAATATCGGGAGAAAATATCTGGTTCCCAAGCAGATGGAGGCAAACGGGCTGACCGATGAAAACATCATGTTCACCGATGGAGCCATCCTCAACGTTATCAGGAGATACACAAGAGAAGCAGGTGTGAGAAACCTGGAACGTGAAATAGCTTCGATCTGCCGTAAGGTGGCGCGCAAAATCGTGTCGGATGGTCATGAAAAGCAAGTGAAGGTGACATCAAAGGCGGTAGAAAAATATCTCGGTGTTCCAAAGTACCGGCATGGTGAGGCCGAAGGACAGGATCGAGTTGGTCTTACAGTCGGTCTTGCATGGACTGAGTTTGGCGGAGAACTCCTCGATATCGAAGCTACTGTCGTGAGAGGAACAGGCAAGCCGATCCTGACGACAGGGAAACTTGGCGATGTCATGCAGGAATCTGCCCAGGCGGCCTGGACTTTTGTCAGATCAAAGGCCGATGAGTTAGGCTTTCCAGAGAATTTCTACAAGGAAATGGATGTCCATATCCATGTGCCCGAGGGTGCGATTCCGAAGGATGGTCCATCTGCTGGTATCGCTATGGTCACCTCAATGGTTTCGGCGCTCAAACGGAAGAAGGTACGAAACAATGTTGCGATGACGGGTGAAATTACACTGCGGGGGAGGGTTCTGCCCATTGGCGGTCTAAAGGAAAAACTCCTGGCTGCCCATAGAGGTAACATCAAGACGGTATTTATCCCGAATGAAAATAAGAAAGATCTCGCAGATGATATTCCCAAGAAAGTGCTTGATGAAATCAATGTCATTCTTGTTGATCATGTGGATGAAGTTCTCGCAAAAGTGTTTGCGGATGAGGAGCAAAAAGGTACAGTTCCCGAGTATGTGACGCCCGATGTTACGAAAGTTGGCTCTCGGACAGAGGCAGTCCTGTCCGAGATCTAAATAACACTTGACATTGGTCAGTAATACCGTTATTTATCAGCTTCGTCGTAAATAGGGCGGGCGGATAGCTCAGTTGGGAGAGCGCCACGTTTACACCGTGGATGTCACAGGTTCAAGTCCTGTTCCGCCTACCATGAAAAGTTCGAGAGAATCTTTGCTTTTACCGAAGCAGAGATTTTCTGTTGTTTGCGGGGTCGTAGTTAAGATGGTTATAACGCCGGCCTGTCACGCCGGAGGCCGAGGGTTCGAGTCCCTTCGACCCCGCCAGTAAAAAATGAAGGGCTTACGATAATTTCGTAAGCCCTTTTTTTCTCTTCGCTTGCTACCACCGGTATGGATTATGGTAGCTGACAAACACTCTGTCACCTTTCAGAAGTACACGGAATAGAATGCGATAATCTAATCGAAGTACCGCATAATAATGAATTGTTCGCGGTGATTCTGGCGATAGTTATGGTACGTATTACTTTGCGGTTGGTTGCATAAATGTGTTAATCGATGGCATGATTGTTGTGTATTAGTGAGAAGCGTTCGGATACGTATTTTTCAGTATGTATTGTGTGGAATTGTAAAAGCAAAAAATGAGATTTTGCTCCAGGGAGGAAGGATCCACGAGTAATCAACAGGAACGGTATCATGCATTCATTTCTTGACACCGGTTTCGTTCATGCAAGGCATGGTAAAATATTTGTATGCTCTGTTCTGTGCAGGAATAAAAAATGACAAATTATATTGATAATATATACAGCGAAGCGATAAGCCATATACTTTCTAACATTTTTAAAATAAGCGTGCTACTGACGAAACCTGCTTCAATCGATCAAGTGTTGAATACTATTATGCAAACGGTCAAAGAAGAACTCGGATTTAATAGATGCTCTGTTTATTTTATCAATGAGGAAAAAGGTACGCTTGAATGCAAGTTCATCACCGGTTTCACTCCCGCAAAAGAGCGATTCGTAACGGTAAATCCCTTTAATCTACAACGGCACGACTGCATCGAAACGAGAGTTGCCAAAACGGGAGAGCCGATATTAGTTCGAGATTTTTTCACCGATCCACGTATGACGAGTTTAGATATAAATATTACCAGGAATATGGGGAGGGGTCGTACCCTTTATGTGCCACTGAATATTAAAGGGAAAGTTATAGGAATATTGGGCGTCGATAAAAGACAAGGGGAGCCAGAGATTACCAATGAAGAAATTGCATCGCTGTATATCTTTGCAAGCTATGCAAGTATAGTGATTGAAAATTCAAGACTGTATGAGGCGTTGTTGAATGAAAAAAAATTATCCGAGAACATCCTCAAAAGTTCTGCAACGGGTATATTTTCAACCGATGTTGAGGGAAATATTACATCATTAAATCCGGCAGCAGAGAAAATATTAGGTATCAATGATACAGATAAGTCGAGACTAGGGGCGTCAATATATGATGTGTTTGAAACAATTCCTGGCGTAGTCAAAGTATTACGATCAATAGTGATGAATCATGAGAATATCGAAGGAAATGAATTTACGTTCAAGAGACGTGGAGGGCAAAATAGCATCTTAAGTATGACGTCTTCCTCTATTTATGATGATAAGCAGAACGTGATCGGGATTCTCTTCACAATTCAGGACATCACAAATATCCGCGATAGAGAGAAATATTTACAGCGAGTAAATAGATTGATATCCTTAGGAGAAATGGCAGCTGGCGTGGCACATGAGGTAAGAAATCCACTAACGGGCATACGAATGGTTCTTGACATCTTACGGGGTAGGCCAAGCCTTTCCGGAGACGATGTGCAACTGACGGAAGAAGCGACATTAGAAATCGACCGATTGGAAAAAATTGTTCGTAATCTTCTTGATTTTGCTCGTCCGAAAGATTTTATCTTTGAATCCTCTGATATCAATGAGGTGGTTGACGGTATTAGTTTCTTAATAAGAAAACAGTGTAAGGATCAGGATGTCAAATTAAACATAATGCGTGATGAAAAGATTCCACGGCTTCGGATCGATCGTGAGAAAATAAAACAGGGCATTTTAAATGTTGCTATAAATGCCATTCAATCAATGCAGGATGGTGGCACGCTTCGTATAGAGACTCGATATCATACAGAAGAGAAAAATGTAGCCACATCTCAACGTGTGTCCATCAGTATAAGTGATACAGGAAAGGGTATCCCAGAGGATGTCAAGGATCGTATTTTTGATCCATTTTTTACAACTCAAAATGAAGGTACCGGTCTGGGACTATCGATCACGCATAGTATCATAAAGGAACATAATGGCACTATTGATGTTGTGTCGCAGGAAGGCGTCGGCACGGAACTTACGATATCATTGCTGATCGAATAAAGAAGTGGTTACCTGAGGCTGTTATGGAAAAGATCTTAATTGTTGATGATGAAAAATTGATCAGGAAGTCTTTAAAAATTGCCCTGGAGCAGAAGGGTTATACCGCATTGACTTCGCAATCGGGGGAAAAAGGACTTGCGATAGTGGAGAATGAGCGAGTCGATGTTGTGTTACTTGATATTCGGTTGCCCGACAGTAACGGAATAGATATTCTAAAAAGTATAAAAAATATAGATAGTGATATTGTTGTCATAATTATGACGGGGTACGGTACAATTGATAATGCAGTGCGGGCCATGAAGCTTGGTGCCTTTGACTACATAACCAAACCATTTAAGGAAAAGGATATTACCACTCTTGTCAGATTGGCGTTAGAGACAAACAGCTTAAAGAGAGAAATCAAGCGGTTTATCGATCAGGATCGGAAATATTATGGTCTTGATAAAATTGTGGGTAGAAGCGAGACAATTCAACAAACTATTGAAATGGTAAAAAAAGTTTCACGTGCCAATTTTTCAACTGTTTTGATAGAGGGAGAAAGTGGTACGGGGAAAGAATTAGTTGCAAAAGCCATTCACTACAACAGTGCGAGGCAAAAGGGGGCTTTCATAGAGATCAATTGTGCTGCGATGCCGCCGTTACTTTTAGAAAGTGAGCTGTTTGGTTATGAAAAAGGTGCCTTTACCGACGCAAAAAAAACAAAGAAAGGTCTCTTCGAAGAAGCGAATGGAGGGTCATTATTTCTCGATGAGATCGGCGATATGGATGTGTCTATGCAGGTGAAGATCCTTAATGTTCTCCAGGAAAGGAAGTTTCGGCGTTTGGGGGGGAACAAGTTGATCGAGATTGATGTGAGAATTATTGCTGCGACGAATCATAATCTACGTGAGGAGGTAAAAAATAAAACATTCAGAGAGGATCTCTTCTATAGGTTGAATGTGATTCATATTTTCTTAGCCGCCTTGAGAAACAGGAAAGATGATATTCAACTCCTTACAAAATATTTTATCAATGAGTTTAATACACTGTTGAACAAAAACGTGAAGGATATCTCCGATGAGGCATTGAATGTGCTTATCTCTTATTCATGGCCAGGCAATGTGAGAGAACTCCGCAATATCATCGAAAGAATCATGATTATTCACGACCCGGAAGTGATCATGCCCGAACATGTGCCACTGGAAAGAGGAGACGATATGGGTCATGTCTTAGACACAACCCATTTAGTAAGTACATGGAATTTTCACATTCCCGATACGGGTGTCGACATAAAGAAACTCACCGGGTTATTTCAAGCCGGATTGATTGAGAATGCGTTGAAACAATCAAACGGTTCTAAAACAAAGACGGCACAAATGTTAAATATTGACAGGTTTGCGCTGAGATATTTTATGAAAAAGTTGGGTATCGATGGCTAGCGGGGACGTCATCGCCCTTTGTGTGAAAAGAATACACGACAGTGTGTAAATATTCCACATCACGATATATGACATCATTTCTTGTACTTATCCGACACTACCACTTTTTCTCATGTGTAATATATTCACATGTTCTTCTCATACCGAGCATTCCGGTGCTCCTTCCACGTTAAAATATACAGCGCCGGTAAGGGCAGTAACACGTGCACAACCGGATAAAAATCGCCCCACTTTTTCTCAGTAGCAGATAAGTATCAATAATCCAATGGGTTACCGTTCTAACTATGGTTGCCGTTTGTAACGACACCTTGGCAGTCAGAGACGATACTATAACTGTGGCATTATTTTTGCCCTATAGATAACGCAAGAACGCTATCGTGGTGAGCGATAATGTTTAGGGAGCCTGACGAAAGTGAATAGAGATACTCAGCGTTCGATGCTATCAGAGCAATCAGGTGAAGAGGGTATAAGGCCCTTTGATCCCAACGGAAGGATCGCGACCTTTCAGCGGAGGCTGGTTGCTCTCGGTATTGATGTAGCCTTCCTAAGTTATTCAAAATCAACATTCTATTATGCCGGAACCGTACAGCCGTCAATATTCCTTGTTACTCCCAAGGAATATCACCTCATTGTTTTTCAGGGGATTGAATTCACGTACAGAGAATCGTGGATTGAAGGGGGAAGAATCAGCACGGGATACGGGTTGGCATCGGTGAAAGAGATTCTGAAACGGTGGTCGATAGACGAGGGTACGTTAGGAATCGAAGCCGATATCGTAACAGCTCATACCTATCTGAAGCTCCTTCAAGTCTTTGAACGGTTCAACATTGTTGACATCTCGAAGCTCGTTCTGGAACAGCGGGCGATCAAGGATCAACGAGAGATTGCATGCATGAAGAGGGCGTGTGACATTGTTCATGAGGGTCACAGGCGCATATTGCACGTTTTGAAAGAGGGCATGACGGAACTCGAGTTGTCGGCAGAGATAGAGGATGCACATCGACGGGCAGGGCATGAGGGACAGTACTTTATTCGGCAAAGTGATTTTTTCATGGGACGGGGACCGCTTGCATCCGGAGAGAACCTATCGAAGATTTCAGGGAAGGTTCAATCCATTACGGGGGTAGGTTTGAGTGCGTCGCTCCCCTTGGGCGCATCAAGAAAGCACATAGAACGGGGGGAAATGATCGTTGTTGATATACCGACTTACTGTGAGGGCTATCACAGCGATCAGAGTCGAACCTATGTTGTAGGAAATGCATCTGAAAATTGTAAAAATCTGTATGCGGGGCTTAAGGATATTGCAGACGGAATTATTTCAGAGTTGAAGCCGATGGTACGGATTAAGGAAATATACGAAATGGCATTCCAATTTGCCGCGGACATAAATATGGCGCAATATTTTATGAAATTGGGCAGTGAAAGCAGAAAGCTGAACTTTATCGGCCATGGCGTGGGACTGGAATTGAATGAGCCGCCAATTCTCAGCGCTAACAATGACAACTATGTAAAGGAGGGAAACGTAATCGCACTCGAACTTCTGATGTGGAAGTCTCCCGCCGAAGTCGTAAAACTGGAGGACACGGTGTTGCTCACGTCTCAGGGGGCACAGATCTTAACTCATACGCCGAGGAATCTCCACAAAGTGTAAGCAATAGGGAATGCCGATGTAACGGTGACAGGTGTGGTAATCTGAGAGAAAAGCACTTCAGTGCAGAAATCCCAGGATTGCGTGTAAGAAAATCTGGCGACACACAGATTGACAAACAATAATAGGAGGGACATAACAATGGCAAATTTTGAAGAGATAGGCAAAAAGAGTACAAAGTGGCGAAGGGAGGTTCACTCCAGACAGAAAGAGAGCAAGGAATCGTTTCAGACCCTTTCAGGTATTCCTGTGGAGGCGTTGTATACCCCGGAGCATCTGAAAGATTTTGATTATCTCAGAGATCTGGGATTTCCGGGTGAGGCGCCTTATGTCCGAGGCGTTCACCCCACCATGTACCGTGGCAGGACATGGACACATCGTCAACTGGCCGGCTACGGCCCTCCGGAAGAGACGAACCAGCGATACAAATTTCTCCTTTCACAGGGGGCGACGGGAATCAACGGCGTCTACGATTATCCATCGCTTCGGGGCTATGACAGCGATGATCCGGAGGCGCGGGGTGATGTCGGCCGCGGCGGTGTCGCCATCGATACGGTCGACGATATGCACATTCTCTTTGACGGCATTCCCATTGACAAAGTCAGCGTCTCGCTGGTGAGCTGCCAGCCCATCGGCAACATCTCGCTCCAGTCCATGTATTTCGCAAATGCCCAGAAGCGAGGTATCTCATTTGAAAAGCTCGCCGGGACGAGTCAGAACGACTTCCTCTTGGAGACGGCGGTAACCATTGCCCCGGGGGTATTACCGCCGAGAGCGTCATTCAAACTGAGTGTTGACGCAATCGAGTACTGTACAAAATATGTACCACGATGGAATCCGATCAGTTTCGCGGGATACAACTACCGTGAGGCGGGCAGTACGGCGCCGCAGGAGATTGCCTTCGCTATTGCCAATGCCATCGCCTGCGCGGAAGATATGATCAGGCGGGGATTTCTTATTGACGATTTTGCCCCTCGTCTGAGTTTTTTCCATTCCGCCCACAATGATTTTTTTGAAGAGATTGCCAAGTACCGTGCGGCGAGACGGGTGTATTATCGGATCATGAGAGAACGGCTTGGTGCACAGAACCCGCGGTCGATGATGTATCGGTTTCACGTGCAGACGGCGGGGGTTGCCCTTACGGCACAGCAGCCCCTCAACAATATTTCTCGTGCTGCCTACCATGCCATGGCGGCAGTCTTGGGAGGTGCCCAGTCGGTGCATATCGATGGATATGATGAGGCACTCTGCACACCGACAGAGCTTTCATCAATAACGGCCCTCAGGACACAGCAGATACTGCAGCTCGAGACAGGCGTTACCAATACGATCGATCCTCTCGGCGGGTCGTACTTCATCGAGTCGCTGACAGAGAAAATGGAAGAAGAGATTCTTGCCATTCTTGTAAAGATTGACGACATGGGAGGGATTGTCAACGCCGTCGACAGCGGCTGGATACACAACGAGATTGCGACGGCGGCATTTGAATACCAGATTGCTATTGAATCCGAGAAGATGCCCATCGTCGGGGTCAATTGTTACCGTATAGAGGACGAGGAACTGCCCATCGAGCTGTTTGAAACACCCGAAACCGTGGAAACTCAGAGTGCAAAACTAGAAGCGATGCGAAAAAGGCGAAGCGCGGCTGAAGCTGAAAAAGCTCTTGATAGTGTTTTTCGTTGTTGCGAAGACGATGGGAACTTGATGGAGGTACTCGTCGAAGCCGTGAAGGTGCCCATCTCGGAGGGGGAGATATCACAGACCCTGAAACGTTTTTACGGCGTGTGGAATCCGCCGCTATTTTAATACACTTCGAAACCTGTACAAGGAGATGAGACGATGAAACAAAAAAAAAGGATTTTGATTTCCCGCCTTGGTATGGATGCGCACTGGCGTGGGAGTATTATTGTTGCGAAGGCACTGCGAAACGCGGGTATGGAGGTCATCTACGGGGGAAATCAGATGCCTGATAAGATTGTAAGCACTGCCATTGAGGAAAACGTTGATATCATAGGGTTGAGTTCCCTTTCGGGTAATCACATGGTCTTGGTTCCGGAGGTGATAGACCTGTTGAAAGAAGAGGAAACGGACGATATTATGGTTATTTTTGGTGGTACAGTGCCCCCTGACGATGTGCCGAGGTTAAAGGCGCTGGGAGTTGCGGAAGTATTTGGCCCGGGAACATCGCTGGAGAAGATTACGAATTTTTTTAAAGAGTAACGTATACGCAAGCAAAATCGGCATGTTGCTGAGAGGCGAATCAAAGTGAAGTAATCTTTGATGTTCATGCCATTTTACTTCTCCGTTTAAGAAATGAAGGGCTTATGAGAAATTCGTAAGCCCTTCATTTATTTCCTTCAACACCCTCCACAGTGCATACCGGCGATGGGTTTGGTATTGAATCTTCTTGTCTATGATGCTTACGAGGCGAATCGTATGGCGAATAAAACAGGGATACCGGAAGCAGATCGGGCAAACCTCTTTTTACGCGTAACATCGGGGCTCGTTCGAAATCCATGTTACTCGTCCTGAAGATCCGGGGAAAATGATACCTTACAGTCCATGGGAAAAGGAGAGTAGTAGTTCCATGAGAATAGACTTCCAGGTTGTGAACACACGGACGCTGCGTGAGGATACAGGATCGCGATGTCCAACACCTGCATGTGATAGTTTCCTGGGAAGGCAGGAGAGCCTCCGTAGGCAAGGAAGGCGGGGGGCCTACGGAAGCTCGAGGGGAGAGAAGCGGGTTTTTACAGGTCAATTTATTAATATTTATTTCATGGTGACAGAAGATCTGAAAATATCAATACGAATTAAATACGAGACATATACAAGCAAGAAACTGTGACTATTATGTGATATTTACGTATCGCGTAATCTGGTGAGGACCGAGGCAGATACCGTGGCAGGGTGCATGTCGGGAGAGGGGAGAAAGACTGTTGTAACTTATTATTTTAGCGCGTATTGTTATGGTGGTACATGTACTGACAAATAATACCCGTAGGTTGATTAATTATGTCCGCTCATCAGCGTATGATAATGGTCGTCTTCCATCGAGGGGATTGCTTCGACACGGTACTATTATCTCACCACCTTCAGAGGGACCGTTTGACCGTCAATGGCCACGGTAGTCTTGGAGTAGGTGGATTTGTCGATAATTTTACACTGCCTTAAGTGCATTACATCCAGGCCCCTTCGACGCTCTGGTTTCCCCTCGTATCCTGTTTCGAAAGAGGCCAATCGAGATACCACCGCCATATCACCATTTGTTCGTCTTCGTCGATGATCATATCCTCGGAGATAAAACAAAAGTTGCCGTGATTTGCGAACCACGGTGTCCATGCCTTTCGCAAGGCGTCTTTGCCCGTTACACGCGATCTCGTCAAGTTTTCGAACACTACATCGTCATGAAAGAGTTTCATGACCTCATCTAGATCGTGCCGATTCCATGCCTCGGCCCACATGTGCATTATTTCTTCAATATCTGATCGTGAAAGTTTCATATTCTGTCGACAATCGCCGTACCGATATCGGATGGATTATCTTAAAATATCGTAATATGACCGTATCCGAGAGGTACGGAAAAACTTACATGTCCAGAAGTGCCTTTGCGAAGGTTTGAAAGTGTTCGCTGTTCGGGAAAAGACTCTCGAAGATCGAAGAGACAATTCGCAGACTTTCACCGGTGCCGAGACAGTACTGCATCGTATCGAAGTGTGTGCGATACTGTGCCACGTCATCCGCGACGGTCTTGTTGTTGACTATAATATCCGCCATATACCGTGCTAAAAGTTCAAAATCGTTCTCCTTCATGCCAAACCTGGTCATTTCCGATACCCCCATGCGGATTCCGCTGGGATGGTAAAAGGTCTCATCATCCGGCAGGGCCTGGTAATTTGTCACGATGTTGTTGTCTTCTAGGCGCTTCGCTATTTCTTTGCCGTCGGCAAACTTCGCAACACGAATAAGTACCTGATGAGTAGTGGTATACCCGTACTCTTCGCCGCCCTCAACCGGTATGCCATACGCCGCGCAGGCATTGGCAAAGGCCTTGGCGTTGTCGACTACCTGCTTCTGATATTCATCCCGGTATTGATTCATTTCCAGTGTTGCCACCAGCAGGGCGAGCAACGTTCCGAGATGGTGGTTGCTGGTAGAACCAGGGAACGAACGACCGTTTATTTCGGTCCAGAGTTTTCGCATCGGGTGATCGGGGTGTAGATTCGAGGCAATAATTCCTCGTTGTGGGCCATAGAAGGTTTTATGGGTGGAGCCGGTCATTACATCAGCCCCTTCGGCGAGCGGATCCTGGAAGTGCGGTCCGATGATACCCATGACGTGTGCGGCATCATACATAATGATAGGATTGTAGTCGGGGATGGAATCGACAAGTGCCCGTAGTTGTGAAACAGGTTCGGGGTGAAGGAACATACTTTTACCGAATATGATCATCGGCGGACGTTCCTGATGCACCAGGTCGAGCATCCTTTCGGTATCGATTTGATACGAATTTTTCTCGTTAAGAGGGAAATTAATTACCCGGCCGTCAATATAGTTAAACAGCGCACCAAAGGGCTGTGCACTCAGGTGACCGCCAAAATTGAGATTGTTGTTCATTACTGATGAGATTCGTTTTGTCCCGGTAAGCTTGGGAAATCCCTCCAAATCTGCAGCCATAAATCTGACTGCAGCCTTGAAAACAATTTCATTGGCCATCTGGCCGCTGATGGGGCGGGCTTCAACTTCAGATGCCGAAGCGTATGTGCCGAATGCCTTTTTCACTGTTTCTTCGACTTCGAAGATAAAATCTGTTCCCTGGTAATAGTAGACCTGGTCGCCCTTGAGGGCACCACTGCCGGTGAGTGCCTCGCGTTCCTTCTGGAGGGCTCTCTTGTGCTCTGCATATCGACCTGAAGGATCGCTGATCTCGCACAACCTTACCAGCAGAGATGGTGTATTCTCTGATGGTATCAGGTTGAAGCACTGTCGCTGCCTCCAGTGATTGTTCTCTATAACTTTACGCCCGAGTTCCGCCAAGGTGTGTTCTAGTGAATTCATATTGTCCCCCGTTAAAATTATTGATATAAAATGTTTTGTAACTGTATACATTTCGACAGGCGACGTCAAGGACAGTTCGCACTTTTGCGTATGAAACCTCCGGGGTTTTTCCCGATCATGGATATTTCTGTCAACTGAATCTACCTATCGCAGATGTCATTGATGTAGGTAAAGAGATGTTCTCTATTGCGTTTCACCACTGGTGATATGTGCGATATGTGTGCCTCATGAAGAATCATCAGCGTTTCCCTTCTTTCTGCGGTACCGACCGGCAACGTGTACCTTCTCACCGTCTGCGACACAAGAAATGATTGAATAAATGCTCTGTTGCAACGGTCGCGTGACACATATCGGTAGAACCCTTCTCATAATCCTACCATCATGTAGTCTGTCTTCAGGACGTGTATCAATATTCATTAGGAGTATGTGATAAATTAGTATTTAATATCATGTTGTTACGCTTATTCAATCAGGATCTTCACTGTGGCATTGTAATTGCTGTGTAAATACGCAGGTAGGTGAAAGCGTAACAAATGTAGTTTACAGGGGTGTACTAGGTAGAGGTCCAGGAGGTGACAGACATGATGTTACATGAAAAGCAGGTACAACCAATTTATTTCAGCAAAATGTCCGGTCACGGAAATGATTTTATCATTGTCGACAATTCGCATGGAAACATTCCAATGGACTGGGAAAAATGTGCCCCCGTATGGTGTTCGAACCACCTGTCAATCGGGGCAGATGGCCTGTTGGTGCTCGAGCCGAGTCGGATTGCCGATTTTGTGCTGAGGATATTCAATTCAGATGGCAGTGAAGCCGAAATGTGTGGTAACGGAACACGCTGTGCGGCCAGTTTCGTGGCGAAGCGCATGTCAACGGGATCATCAATGGTATTTGAGACGATGGCGGGAGTTGTCAAGGCATACGTCATGGGAAAGACAGCGTATGTTCAACTGACAGAACCGTCGGAACTACACAAGGGGATTACATTGAATACCGGTGCTACGAAATTGATGGTGTACACAATCAATACAGGAGTTCCCCATGCGATACTATTTAAAGACCACGTATCGGAAATGTCACCGGATGAGCTAGCGCGGTTGGGAAAATTCGTGCGGTATCACGAGGCATTCCAACCGGAAGGAATAAATGTCAATTTTGTCGAAGTGATGGGCCCCGGCCTCATCAGGGTCCGGACGTATGAACGAGGTGTCGAGGCGGAGACGATGGCATGTGGTACCGGGGCCGCAGCTTCTGCGATACTTAGTCATATTGTGAGAGGTACTGGGGGGCCCCCTTTCCACGTTCAAATGCCCGGCGGTGTTCTGAAGATTGACTTTACAAAGAATGATGCAGTATTTGGTGATGTGTGGCTTGCGGGAGAGGTGTCATGGATCTATGACGGAGAAATTAGAGGAGAGGTGTGATGAGTTGCATGGTAGAAACAATGGCGGCCCGGATTCAACAGCTACCACCGTATCTTTTTGCAAAAATTGATGAAATAAAACAGAATGCCAAGAATGACGGAATTGATTTAATAGATCTCGGTGTTGGAGATCCCGACCTCAGCCCCCCAAAGAAAGTAGTCGATTCGCTTATCAGGGCAGTAGGAAAAAAGGGATCTCATAATTATTCGTCATATTCCGGGTTGCCTCTACTGCGCCAAGCATTTGCAGGCTGGTTTGAACGACGTTTCGGGGTTTCCCTTGATCCGGAGAGTGAAGTGTTGCCCCTCCTCGGATCAAAGGAGGGTATCGGTCATATCTTTCTTTCGCATGTCGATACCGGCGACGATGTTCTGGTACCTGATCCCGGATATCCGGTGTATACTGCGGGTGCTATCTTGGCGGGTGCCCGTCCGAGATACTTTCCCCTGAGGGCGGAAAAGAACTTTCTTCCCGACATTGATGAATTGGAAACGATAATAACGCCGAATGCAAGAATGATGTGGCTGAACTATCCCTCAAATCCGACAACCAGGATGGCAGGTATCGATGAGTTTCGCGATATTGTTGCAATGGCCGAGAATCACGATCTTCTGGTATGCCATGATATGGCATACTCGGAAATGACGTTTAACGGTGAAAAGGCAGCCAGTATACTCCAGGTACCAAGTGCGAAGAACGTCTGTGTGGAGTTTCATTCACTCTCCAAGACATTTTGCATGCCGGGGTGGCGTGTGGGATTTGCGGCGGGGAATGCCAAAGTGATACAGGGACTTGCCAAAATAAAGACCAATCTCGATTCCGGGATTTTCATGCCGATTCAGGAAGCGGCCATCGTTGCCCTGACAGAGGGCGAAGATGACGTAGCGGAGATAGTGAAGGTGTTTGAGTCGAGACGGACCCGCTTTGTGGCGGGGCTCAATAGGATTGGATGGAAGGTGCCCCTGCCTGCGGCAACGTTTTATGTCTGGGCCCCCGTTCCATCGGAGTACGATTCAATGGAGTTCTGCACGCTTCTTCTTGGAGAGACGGGAATCGTCTGTACACCCGGGACCGGTTTTGGAAACTTCGGAGAGGGTTTCATCAGAATGAGTCTCACTGTACCGCAGGAGCGGCTCGATGTGGCTCTGGAACGTCTGGCCGAGACAGATATTGACTGGTCGTAGGAGAAAGGTTTCATTGTCGCAAGAAAACTGAAGCAGAAGGGTGCCATATGACAATATGAGAGAATTTTGCGGTGTTTTTGGAATATTCGGAGATCCCGATGCTGCTGAAAAGACCTACCTGGGCCTCTATGCGCTTCAGCACAGAGGGCAGGAGAGTGCAGGGATCGCAGCGTCGAATGGCGAAGAGATAACTCTTCATCGGGGAATGGGATTGGTGTGGTCTGTTTTTTCAGACCCAGAGATAATGCCGAAGCTGAAAGGCCGCGCTGCCATCGGCCACAACCGATATTCGACGACAGGTTCTTCGACAATAGTAAACGCGCAGCCCATTCTGATACAATTTAAAGGAGGTCAGATTGCGGCGGCTCATAACGGGAATCTGACAAATTCCCTTCGGCTCCGCCGACTGATGGAAAATAAAGGATCGATATTTCAAACAACATCGGACAGCGAAATCGTGCTCCACCTCATTGCGAGATCAAAAAAAGAAACCATAGAAGAAATGGTCATTGATGCACTCCTTCAAATCGATGGAGCATATTGTATGGTGTTCCTTTCGCCATCACGGCTGATAGCGGCACGGGACCCCTATGGATTCAGGCCACTGTGCCTCGGAACGTGCGGGGAAGCAATGGTAGTGGCCTCGGAATCATGTGCCCTTGATATTATCGGTGCGCAGTATTTACGCAGCGTCGCTCCGGGGGAGGTACTTATCATCGATAAGGATGGAACGAGGTCGGAAAATCTTCCTACAAGGGAGAGAAAAGCGTTCTGTATATTCGAACATATCTATTTTTCGCGTCCGGACAGTATCATATTTGGAGAGAAGGTGGACAAAGCAAGGCGAAAACTGGGGAAGAAACTGGCAGAAGAAGCGCCATGTGAGGCGGATGTGGTGATTGCGATTCCCGATTCCGCCAATACGGCTGCACTGGGTTATTCACAAGCCTCGGGGATTCGATTTGAAATCGGCCTCATACGGAATCATTATGTGGGACGGAGCTTCATTGTTCCTCACCAGAAGAAGAGAAATCTAGACGTAAA
>Ga0272441_10002080_pt1 | contig 41459 bp, 71 predicted proteins | sample SSMProp6N_FD_193582 | JGI IMG/M metagenome (GOLD analysis project Ga0272441, IMG submission 193582) | Marine sediment archaeal communities from Little Sippewissett salt marsh, Falmouth, MA, United States - SSM-Prop-6N | ecosystem: Environmental > Aquatic > Marine > Wetlands > Sediment ...
GGCAAAACTTCTTTTCCCAAAATACCACCACTAAACGTGCCGTCAATTTCAATTTTATCCAGCTCCTGACAAAGTTCTTTTCCTTTCTCATGTCCGAAAACTTTGTGCATCATATTGTACAGATTTCTCTTGTTGATCTTTAATATTTCATTCATTATTTCCCCCTCTTATCAAGCCTTACTTTCTTGCTCTTAAATGCGAAATGCACACGATTATCCTTGTACAGGATTATCTCATTACAATTATTTCCGAACTCTTTTTCCAATAATACCTGCACTACTTCAACAGGCACAGCAACCTCATTGCAGCCATGCATCACAGCAAGTACAAAGTCAAGTGCTTTGCCTTCAATGTGTAAACTGTTCTCAGCACCGCCTACTTCCTTATTATGCTTTTCGCATCTGTGTCCAGATGTAATGTAAATCACAAAATCTACAAACGCTTCTGAAAAAAGTGACGCAGTTGCTCTCAAATTGCCGAAGACTTTTAATGGAATATCATCACATCCGCATTGACAAAAAAGATCTTCTGCTGTTATTTCTTCTGTTCGCAAGTCAATTCTTTTCATCTTTTCCCCCACTCTTTTTGTTTAGTAAATTTCACCCAGCTTTTCTTATCTGGCTTTTCCTTTTTCTTCGCTTCTGAGTTACCACTTGTTGCAATCCATTGTATCGGTACGAAATACTCACATCTTAGTATTCCTTTGAGTCTCATACATTCATAATTCATTTATCCACCTCCTTATTAATCAGATCCAGTTGTGTGCAATGTTACAAAGCAGCAAGTCTATCACAAAAACTGTCAATTTCTTCATCTGTCATCTCCATATTTATATCTTCAATTACACGGCTTACAATATTATCCCAATAAAGTTCTCTAATCTTCCAATCAGGCGTATCTATATAATGTTTTTCACCGTTAGCAGTATAGTGGTCTAACCATTGGTTAATCATATCTTCCAATTGACCATCCGGTAAAGAACTGCATGACTTAGTTTCTTCTGTTCGCAAGTCAATTCTTTTCATGTTGTCACCTCATACTTTTTTTTCTTTTTATATATCCTGTCAGATTTGTTTTCGTCCAATATGCAATACATAGCACAGTTAATCGGAAGTTTAGCTTCACGTGCTTTTCTTGTTAGCTCTGCATTAGCTGCTTCCGGGCAAGTTTCAAAATCTGGACAAGATTTCTGATAACAGTAAGCACGGTCTTTATAGCACATCATTGCTTTACCTCCTTTGCATCAACAGCCAGCTCTTCATCAATCCAGCCGCGAATGTCCATGCCCTTAGATTCTAACCAGTCAAGATGCCATACTCTGTAATAGACATTAAAACCATTATCAAGAAAACCAAATTGTGTAAATCCGGATATATTATTTCTTTCCAGTTCAAAATGTTTGCAAAACTCGTTTTTTTCTTCATGTGTCATATCGTCAATATCTCTGAGGATCGGTTTGCAATCTCCGGCATAATGAAACTGCCTACAGGAATTAACATTGTTTGTAACAAGTTCGTCATATTCACCGTTTGTATTAATTCCAATTAGTTTAAATATACCGTTAGTTGTTTTTATTTTTTGACCTATCATCCTTCCCCACGATCTAGCATCTAGTTTTTTCATATGTGCCTCCATGTTTTACGCTTTATGCACATTTCTATAGTTTTCCAGATTTCTTTCACGATAGTTGCCTCCCTATGGCAATTGTTAATAAATTTCTTTATCAATAACTGCCATCCTGTACAGGGAGGACAACTAAAGATGCACAAAGTATACACATTGCAACACATATGTCAAGCAGTCTCCAGTCCTGCACGGTTAATTTATTTTCCATTGCCATCATCCTCCTCTTCAACTTTTTTTAAAGTAACTTCTCCGACAAAATCATAATTTTCCATATACCACTCTTCTGTCTGTTCGCAATCCATTGATTTTTCACAGACGCAGCATTCTGCTTCTTTATTTTCGTGCAGACATCTATAGTTTTCCCTGTTATCGGTTTCTGTAAAATGCGATTCGGAGACTACTTTTGCACATCCAATTGCTCCGCTCATCACTTCCGGAGAAAAGCCTTCGTTTTCTTCGTATGAGTTTCGTATCCACTCATCGCATAGCTTCTTTGCTTCTTCTTCCGTTTTGCACCACTCATACAATGATTCTTCGTTATTGTAAACAAGATATTTATACATTACTTCGCCTCCTCAACCTTCTCTTCTGTATCGTCTTTGGTCTTGTTCATATCGAATGTTTTTCGCTGTCTGTACTCTTCTTTTTTTCCTTTGTTCCAGTTCTGCACTGGACGGTAGTATCCGACAACTCTACTATACGTTTCCATCGGTAAATTGCATTTCACTTTTGCCATAAAATTTTCCTCATTGCATTGTTTTATTTCTTTTTTTTAATTCTTCACTGACAAGCTGGAACCTGCAATTTTCGTCAAGCATACTCAATAAGTTAGCTTCCAGAAAATTAACATATTCAGAAGTAAATCTGCCTTGGGAATCCTTGCAATCCTGTTTTCTGCCTGTCATATAATCTTTTCGTAATAATTCTTGTAGCTTCATTTTTTCCCCCATTTCCTTCTGGCATATTCTGCAATCGCGATAGCGTCAGATCTTCCGTCAAGCAATCCGCCACGGCAACCATATATATCAGGGTCGAAAAAATTCTGATTAACAAAATCCGCTGTTGTTTGCTTTTTCTCTTCTGCTGTGCCTTTTATTTCCAGTTTCAGAAATTTTTTCCACGTTGCCGGAGGAACTATTTTAAAAATATAGCAGTTTGTCATAGAGCTTATAAGTTCAAGGGCGTTTATTATATCTCTGTAATTCATGCCAGAGGCAAAAGCATTCTTTGTTCCAGACGTTTTCATCGGCTGTGGTTGTTCAAGTGCTACAATGAATTTTTCTTTGCTCAGAATCGCATTGTTAAGCGTTTTTGTTTTAATAAATAAATTAAAAGTGTCGCAAACCTTACCCTTTAATAATCCAGTTTTTCGTACGGCAAGATCAATTACTTCAGCAGTGTTTTCATTGTCTCGGATTATTGCAATTGCTCCTGTTGCTCCCGGGTCTATTCCTATATACAGCATAATCCCCCCCCTCAGAATGGTAAGTCATCATCATTATCAACAAAATCCCTAACACTGTCCGGAGTAGATTCAGGAAGTTTAGATTGTTTTTCAGAATTATGTAAAGGATTATAATATTGTTTTTCACCGTCTGATGTCTGTTTCGAATCCAGAAACTTAATTGTGTTGGCAATAATCCCAGTAGTGTACTTCTTGCCGCTGCCGTCTTTAGATTCATATTCCTCTGTTTTAATTTTGCCTTCAAGATACAACTTACTTCCCTTCTTAACATACTGTTCACACAATTCAGCAATTTTTCCGAATGCTGTTATCCGATGCCATTCAGTTTCTTTTTTATCCTTGTATTTTTCAGTTGTTGCAAGCGAAAACTTGCAGATACATAAGCCTGAATCAGTGTTAAATGTTTCCGGATCTTTTCCGACATTGCCAATTAATATTACCTTATTAAGCATTGTTTTGCCTCCGTTCTGTTATTTCTCTTATTTTTGTGTTCGATTCATAGATTTCATCATAAAAATGTTTAATATCTTCGTAAATCTCAGCTTCCAGTTTTTCAATCAAGTCTTTAAGATCATTTTCCTGCTTCTCTAATTCAAGCCATTTTTTCTTATTGCCGCTTTCTTCAGCGTCCATCATTTTTGAAAAAATCAATTTTGCTTGTTTGTTTAGCTTGCTTAAATCAGTAGTTTCTTCATACTCGGATATCTTGCATCTTGCATAGTCAAGTTTTCTTTTCCAGTATCTAACATCATCCTGCTCAAGATGTCCATGCCGTAATTCCCGGAGATTGTCCAAGGTGTCGTTAATCATTTTAATCAATTCCTGCTTATCTTTCATCTGTTTTTCTCCGTAATTCCATTTTAATTAATGTTGGAAGAATTTCAATGCCTAATTTTTCTTCCAGTATGCGGAAAACCGTATCAGACCAGCCAAGAGGGACAGAATCTTGTTCAGAAAAATTAATGCACCTATAAAGCAGGGCTGGTGTAATTCCTGTTTTCTTAGCGAAAGTAGCCGGATTGTGGTATCCGGCTTTAATCATTCTGATCTTTATCTGGTCTCTTAGGAAATCCAGTCTTTTTCTTTTCTGTGCTGTTATTCTCATTTTTTCCCTTCCTTTTCTTGTTTTTCGATTTCATTTAAAACATATCCGTCTTTTTCTTTTTTATTCTTCACGCCCTTCATTTCAGCTTCTGCATATTTCATCAAAATCCATTCTTGCAGCTGTTTTTCAGTATATCCCGGAAATAGTGCTTTAACTTTTTCTATTATAGACTTCTGCATTTCATCCGCAAAAGGATAGTCATGTTGAGGAAGATGTATTGTAACATTTTTCTTCTCTGGCTCAGGTTTTTTCTCTGTTTCAATAGTTTCGTATAGTTTTTTCAATTCAGTAATTGTCATATCGTTAATATTCTTGTCTGTATATCTGGGAATATCGCCTTTCTTTAGATTCTTCAACTTAAAAAGCTCTCTGAGAGAATCAAGCATTTCTGTTTTTTCCTGATCTTCTTTATTTTTTTCTTTCTTATCTGCACCAGTATTAAGCCATTCTATCAAGGCTGCTCCAAAATCAACTCCAGGCTTCTCAATTATTTTGTCTTGAAACTTACCTGTCCTGTCTTTTGACACTGTAAAATAATGATCAACTGTACCGTCCATAACCATTGTGAATTCATATTCAATTCCTTTTCTTTGCTCAGATCCCATGCCGACTTTTGCTATGATTGTTTTTCCTTTTTCGTTCTTGTCCATTGCATATTCTGTTTTAGATCGTATAGTTACAATAATATGTAACTTGCTGGATAACATAGACTGTATCCATCTGTCATAAACAGGAGTTCCCTCAGACCAAGCACGATAGGAATTGCCATTGTATTTAGTTGCTGTAAGCATTTCTACATGTTCTAGAAGTGTTTTCCAATAATGAGTAGAGCTGTCTACAATAAGAACATTGTATCCTGCTTTTTCTGCTTCCTGTACGCTTTTAATAAAGTCTTTAATCAAAAATGGATTCGACACTTCGACAACATCAAAATCGAAGATGTCTGCATACAAAGATGCACTGCCATGCTCCGTGTCAATAACTGCAATCTTGCCGCCTATCCCAGTTGCAATAGAAAGAGCGGTGTAAGTTTTTCCTCCGCCGCTGGGACTTGTAATTGCAAGTCTTAATTTTGACTTGCTTTTTTCTGCTTTTTTAAACATTTTTCTTGCCTCCTCGAGTTAATAGAAAACTTACATACTATATTTCATTTTATAACTTATGTCAAGTTATTTTTCATAACTTTTCTTTTGTGACCGAATAAAACAACAAAGTTGCAATCCCAGCAATTGCTAGAATAAAGCATATTTCAACAATTTCCGTTATAAAAACAGCCGAGATTTTAAGTTTTTTTATAAAGTTTTTCATTCCCTGATCTCCATTATTTTTGCTTTTTCAGAAGCAGTCAACTTTTCTGCTTCCTGTTCTTTCTGAAACTCATAGTCGCTTTTTCCTGCTATTCCGTATAGAATTAAGAACAGCAATAAGATTATTAACGCTGTTATATTTTCTTTCATCTTAACCTCTTTTGATCAGCTAAATTACATGGTCTATCTATTTTTGAATGATTGGAAACACACGCTTTATTTCAAGCCCACCCAATTTATTGTAAGACCACCCATTATCGGAAAAAAACAAACTACCGGAAAAACACCCATTACCGGAAATACACACACTATCGCAAATACACACACTATCGAAAACATACACATTATCACGAACACACGCATTATTTAAAACGCACACATTATTTAGAACACACGCACTATTTAGAGCACACGCATTATCGAAAATTTTTGCTTCATCATAGATCCAGCAATTTCCTTTCTGACTTAAATTTTCTTCCTTTTCAACCCATCCACCTAGATCACCTTTCTTAATATTTGAAAAATCTTTCAGTGCTCTAATTCTGTAGAGTGTTCTTCCATGAAACTCTTTACTTTCTTTTGTCAGCTCAAATTTGTTCATCTTGTCACCCCCAATTGTTTCCCAGTGTTCTTAAATACATTTCCTTTATGTATGCGTCTACTTTCCGGAAAGCATCATCAGACTTTTTTCTGATGTCCTCTGCAAATGCTTTCCGCTCTTCTTTTGTCATTTTTTCCATAATTGCCTCCAATAAAAAAAACGATAAATTCCTTGCTGTTTCATCCTTTCGAAATCATCAGCACATACAGGAAGCAGTTTTAAGACTTGCTCCAGGTCCTGGGATCTAAAGAGTGTCATTCTTCTGACTTGCCCGTTTCGAACGTGAAGTCTCTTATGGTCACAATTTCCTTGTTAAGTGGTTTCTCGATCCATCTTGCGAAAACCACGTACTCATGCGTGTCAAGTTCTATCCCTTCATTATACATGTAGTATTTCCCTGCACACTCTGTCAGCACTTTACCAGTGCTGATTTCTTTTCTTATTTGCTCTCTTGTTAAATGTCTAATTCGCATAATTGCCTCCAAAAATAAATAAAAAAAACCATAAAATCCTAATACTATTGTAGTTATATTTTTCAACTTGTCAAGACTTTTTTTAAAAAAGTTTTAGTAAAAAATATGTTAAGACAACTACTTGATATTACAATTGAAAAATGATGGATTTTTTTTTGCGTCATTTTTCTACAAGACAAGATATTGGCATAGTTTATAATTAATTTATTTTTGTCCTTGACATTGTCACCAATAACCGTATACTGAATACTGTTACCTATAACCAAAGGAGGAAAAGATGAAAGTAACACCAGAAATGATTAGACAGAAGTACAAGAGCGTATTAGCATTTTCAAGAATGCTGAAGGTTACTCCGGCATCCGTTTACAAGGCTATTAACGGCGGTGCATCTATGGACAAATTACGTAAGAAAATTTACGAATTTATGGAGGTAGAGCAATGAATCAGACCACTTTGTTTGAAGCTTTAGAAAATATTGAAAAATTAAAACCAAAAGATTTGAAAGAAGTTTTTTCGTTTCTTAAAAAATTATCGCTAGAAGAAAGAATAGCGAAAATTAACGAAATTAGGGAAACACTTCATTTTTTTAGTCCTTTTAAAAATGAACCTGTTGATTTTGTCAAATGGGTTAAAAATGAAGATGTGGCTGCAAACGATTATAATCCAAATAAAGTAGCTCCTCCGGAAATGGAATTGCTTGAAGTTTCTATTATGAATGATGGATATACACAGCCAATTGTTACTTGGGATAATCACGAAAAAGGGAAAATTGAAGTTATAGATGGATTTCACAGAAACAGAGTAGGAAAAGAATCAAAGGTTGTAAATCAAAGAGTAAAAGGATATTTACCTGTTGTAAATATCAGAACTGAGCAATCTGGGAAGAATGACAGAATTGCATCAACGATTAGACACAATAGAGCAAGAGGAAAACACCAAGTAAATGCAATGTCTGAAATTGTAATAGAGCTGAAAAATAGAAATTGGTCAAATGCAAGGATTTCTAAACAACTCGGAATGGATGAAGAAGAGGTCTTAAGGCTTTGCCAGGTATCAGGTCTTGAACATCTTTTTAGTGATAATGATTTTTCAAGATCATGGGAATCGTCTGATGTTTCTGGAAAGTATGAGCCGATAACTGACGATATTGAACAAGACTGTTTTGATTTATATAGGATACCAAATGAAAAAGATGATGATAGAATATTTCACACACATGACAAATGGGAATGCCACAAAGCAGGTTTTTATGCATCAAAAAAAGAAGGAATGACTAAAGAAGAATGTGAGCTGTTTTATGCTGATTTTCTTAAAGATGATATTAGATTTCGTAATGCACTAGACCATGTTATAAAAGAATGGAAATATTCTTGCGAGCATTATTTGACGAATAAAGCAATGAATAGAATAGCGTGGTTAGGACAAGCATCTGTTTGCTATGACTCTGGAATACCTAGCATTTATTGTTCTGGTTTCAATTTACTTTCAGAAGATGAGCAGGATAGAGCAAACAACACAGCTTTGGAATATCTAAACGAGTGGCTAAAAGCGAACAATAGAGAAGAAGTTGATATAAATACTGGTCTTAGTAACGGAAGACAAACGGAGTTGTACTAATGGCTACAAAAAAATATACAAACAAAAGTGTTTTGGAAGCATCAAAAGAAAGAATATCTAATATTTTTGATAATTTTGAAAATTATTACATAAGTTTTTCTGGAGGAAAAGATAGTACCGTAATGACTCATTTAGTTATGGATGAGGCAACAAAAAGAGGTAAGAAAGTTGGATTATTGATTATTGATCTTGAAGCTCAATATAAGCACACGATAGAACATGTAAGAGAAATTGTTGAAACATACAAAGAACATATTGATTTACATTGGTTTTGTGGAGAACTGTTGCTTAGAAATGCTGTAAGCGATTTCCAGCCAAAATGGGTTTGCTGGGATGAAGAGAATAAAGATATTTGGGTAAGGGAAAAACCTGCAGAGCAATCAGATTTGAGCCAGTACGATTTCTACATACCAAAAATGGAGTTTGAGGAATTTATGGTTATTTTTGGGAAATGGTATGCTAAAGACAAATTGACAGCAGGATTTATCGGGATAAGAGCAGATGAGAGTTTGCACAGATATAGAGCTATTGTTGCTGAAAAAAAGGGGTTGATGTTTAATAATTGGAAATGGACTACAAAATTAACACAATATCTTTATAATGTTTATCCAATTTATGATTGGAGAACTGAAGATATATGGATATTTCATACAAAAAACAAACACTTGGCTCATAACAAAGTTTATGATCTCATGACAATGGCAGGTGTTAAACTAAGTAATCAGAGACTTTGCCAGCCTTATGGAGATGACCAAAAAAAAGGTCTATGGTTATACCACATACTTGAACCTGACACGTGGTATAAATTATTAAATAGAGTTTCTGGAGTTAATAGCGGAGCGTTATACATACAAGAACATGGCAACATAAACGGATACAATGATATAACTAAACCAGACAATCACACGTGGGAATCATATACAAACTATTTGCTAAAATCACTTCCACATAAAATGCAAGTTCACTATAAAGAACGTTTCAGAAAATTTATTGTTGGGTGGAAAAAAAGAGGTTACAGCAAGATACCTGATGAGGCGCCACATGATTTAGAAGTAAAGCAATGGGCTCCGTCGTGGAAAAGAATGGCAAGATGCATTTTAAGGAATGATTATTATTGCAAAGGTCTTGGTCAAACACAGCCAAAATCGGAAGCATACGAAAAATACAAGTCAATTAAAGAAAAAAGAAGGCTTGAAAATCAGTTACAAAGTAATCAAAAATAGTATTTTCATGTTTTTGTTGACTTTTGTATTCCTATTTTTTAAGATTAAGATTAACTTTAACCTATGAGGTAAACATGAACTGGAACAAATTTAAAGCGAAACTGATTGAAAGAGGATTAACAATCAAGCAATGGTGCAAGGATAACGCTTTTGATTATGAGCGTTATAAGAATTTAAGGGCTGGTCTTGTTAAAATAAAAGAGGAGGAAAAAAAACTTTTTGATTCTGTATTGAAATGGGGTGAGTAATGAACAGAGGATATGTAAAAGTATGGCGAAAATTTCAAGATTCATTCTTTTACAATGATTCTGAGGCTGTACATTTATGGCTGCATATTCTTTTGTCTGTTAATCATAAAGATAGAGAATTTATGTTTAACGGAAAGCGTCAAAGCTGCAAAACTGGAAGCATGATTACTGGGATGTCAAAGTTATCTGAAATTACCGGGATTAATAGAAGTAAAATTAAAAGGCTTTTGGATATGTTCGAAAGTGAAACGCTAATTGAAACGCAAAGAAACAATAAATTTTCAATAATTTCAGTGATTAACTGGGACGAGCATCAGAGCATTGAAACGCAAAATGAAACGCCAGTGAAACGCCAGCGAAACGCTAGTGAAACGCCAGTGAACCCAAACAAGAATTATAAGAATGATAAGAATGAAAAGAAGATCAAAGAAAAAATAAAAAAAGAAAAATTCGGTGAATTTCTAAATGTACTCTTGACTGAAGATGAAAGAGAAAAGTTGAATTTTCTTTTTGGGTACGTAAATGCAGAAATGAAAATAGAAAATCTTTCTACTTATCTCCAAAGCACAAATTGCAAGAAATACAAAGATCACTATGCTACGATTTTAAGCTGGGCAAGAAAAAACGGTGAGAATTATGATTTATCTCTGGCAAGACAGGCATCTAAAAAACAATCTAAAGAAGATTATGAGAAAGAAAAGAAAGAAGATGAAGCAATGCAGGAAATGATTAGAACATTAGCAAGAGGGGGTACGGTATGAAAATACAAGAAGTGCTTAATGATTATGATGTTAAGCATTATACGAATCAATACGGCTCAAATCTTGTCAACAGGTCCTTTAGTATTTTTGAAAAAAAATATAAAGAAGGTCGTGTAAAAGCAGGATATGAAAGATCTTATCTGATTAAGATAATAGAAAATCTTGACAAGAAGCAGCAGGAATCTAAAAATGATAACAAAGACAGCAAAGAGAACTATTCCAGGATGATAGAAGTAGCACATAATTTTTATGACATTGTGTCTAAAAAACATGATTTTGATAAAGAAATTTATGTAAAAAGATATTTTAACATGACAGACCAACAGAAGGATCAAATAGAAAACGATGCTAAAAGGACTATCTGGTATCAGGAAAGGAATATTAGAGCAGAAAATAAAACTAAGATACAATCCACAATGAGAGATGAATTTCATGCACACAGCAGTGCAGATATACTGAGGAACGCTTTTAATTTAGGCGGGAAAGGCTTTCTTTCTTTAGCTTCTAACAAGAGCGAAAATTTGAAAAAAGTTTTTCTGGATATTGAAGCAGAAGCAATTCAAGAAGCAATATTCTGCTTGCTTTATGTTACTAGAAAAAACCGGAGATATGAAGGGGGTGTAGATTATGATGTATAACACATCAAGATCCTGCGAAAATTGCAAGCATTACAATGCGGTCATACAGGACAACTTTACAGACTGGGGATGGTGCAAGCAATTGAAGGTGTGCGATACAGCGAAAGAGACTGGCGATATACTTGTTCTTGGAACACATGAATCATCGGTGTTTTTCTCAAAATATTTTTGCTGTAAACATTGGAGCCAGGAGGCAAAAAATGGGTTGCATAAAACAGCAAAATCGGAAGACAATCACAGCGATCCTTGCAAAAGGGATTCAGAAACACAGATGATGTAGGAGGCAATTAAATGGGAGAAAGTAATTTTAAAATGATAGATAGCGAAGTTAAGGATTTGCAATACAGTACCAATTTTTATTACCAAAAAAACGTTAAGACAGATCATGGCATGGACGTTAGCAGTTTTATTAATATGTGGACCAGCGGAAAGACGGCTGAGGTAGCTCTTACAGTTACGCTATTCAATTACAATAAGGATGCCCGATTTCTATGCACTGTTTCATATCACGGTCTGTTTGAGTGGGATGAAGGAATGAGCAATGAAGATTTAAAAACAAATCTTAACTATGTAGCTCCTGGAGTTCTTTATTCTTATGTCAGACCAATTTTAATTCAGGTTTTAGAGTTATTCAAGATGCCAGTTGTGCATATACCACTTATGATTTTAAATATAGAAGAGAAGGATAATTAAATGGAAAAACTAATGACTAATCAGTGCCGGATAGTATACGAATGCCTGCATACACTGGATGAACCTTGCGTTTATTACAGCCCTAAAGATGACAATGAAAATCAGTGTCAGTATATGGACTGCATGGGAAGATGTAACAGCACGGTTGCGAAGGTGAGTATGCTTTACGTAAGTTTCAACAGGGAGGTAGAATGAGAACTTGTAGAAAATGCGGGAAAAGAATAACAAGAGAGCAATTATTGTTTGCTTCTAGGACACAGAGACATATAATGCTGTGCCAAAATTGCTTTCTAAGCCACGAAAAGAGACTGGCTAGGGTCGGAGGCAAGACACAGATCGAAAAAGAGATCAGGCGTGAAATACGGACGCTAGACGGTACGTTGCAGAAGTTAGAAGATTATCTTGAAATACTTAATGACGAAGAATTTGCAGTATTACGGCATAAAATCAAAAATTCGGATAATAAAAGTGTTTTCCGGATTAATCGACTTTATGTGAAAAGAGAAGAGATTTTAAGATTGCTGGAAGATTATTATTTTGAGATTGTTTAAGAGATGAAATGTTCTTTAATCCCATCCCATTTCAAGAGCTTCAATCTTCGGTTTGAGGCTCCGTACCATCCGCCATAAGCACGAATAGTAAAATATTTAATCCCTTGCCGCTGACACGCCTTGTTGAAGCGTGCCAGGGCGGAAGGGGTTTTTATTCTGTAGAAGAATTTCATATTTTTTCCATTTCTCTAATTTTAGCTGTTATTTTGTTTGCTTCTTTAAAAAGTTCAGATCTTTTGTTTTCAAGACAAACAATTTTTTGTGCTTTTTTAAGAGAGAAAACAAGGTCAATAACTTGTTTTCTATCAAACTGTTCCACAGTTCCGAGAATATCATTCGTAGACATATTAGGAAAAAGATATTCCCAAACGTCTAAAGAAGCGAAAATATCTAAAAAATAACGACCAAAGAAAGCTCGTCGATTGTCTTCAGAAACAAAACGTATGCGGCATGTTTCAACAATATCCTTAGAAACAGAAAACGCAAAACTCTCTTTTGTACCGCAAAATTTTACAGCGGACGCAATACCGCCATTGGTATTGCGAGAGTCTATGTAAGAAAGACTTTCGTCTTCCTCTATAAATTCGTTAAGTTGGTAAACCATGTTGCTTATTGAAGCAGCAGGGGTTAATACTTCATTGTGTAGAAATTTTTTAGCTTTCATAATATCCTCCATCAAAAATTAAAGATCAGAGCCAGGGAACCTTTCCCGAACTCTATAAAGTATACCATATATTATGTCTTTTATCAAGCGACAAAGTGGAGTTAATTCAAAGTAATTCCAAGTAGTTGTAAAATAAATGTAAAAAAATGTATTTGATTAATTTTAAAAGTTGTGGTAAAATTGAATAGTTTTAATTTTTTTAGGGAGATAAAATGGCTGAAAAAGGAAAAAACCGTAAACCTAGATTATCCCCTGAGCAGAAGGAACAGAAGCGAAAGGAAAAAGAGGCGGCAAGAAAACGCATCCAGATAGATCTTGAACAAGTTGAAAAGCTTGGGATGCTTATGTGTACCCTGGAAGAATGCAGTGCATTTCTTGACGTGAAAAGAACTACACTGGAAAAAAGACAAGATTTTCTGGATGCATGGCGGAAGGGGAAAGAAAAAGGCAAGATGTCGTTAAGACGACACCAATTTCATCAAGCAGAAAAAAGTGCTGCAATGGCTATATGGCTGGGTAAGCAGTATTTAGGTCAGACAGACAAGCAAAGTCTTGAACATTCCGGAGAAATGAAAATTAACTGGATGGAAGAGAAGACTTACAGTAAAAAAACAGATGAAGAAAACACTGAATGAAGTTATCCGAAAAACAAACCTTAGCTCTTGACGTTTTAGAGAATTCCTCAACAACTGAGTTACTTTATGGCGGCGGTGCGGGATCGGGCAAGAGCGTCCTTGGCTGCTATTGGATTTTAAAAACCTGCATAAAATATCCTGACACAAGAGCATTAATCTGCAGGAACACTTACAAGGATTTAAAAGATACAACACTTATGACTTTTTTCTGGGTTGCTCAACAACAAGGAATCAAACCGGGCGTACACTATAAGTACAATCAGCAAGATGGCAGAATCAGCTTTATAAATGATTCTATTATATTTCTAAGGCATCTTAAATATGAACCTTCTGATCCTAATTTTGATCGGCTGGGTTCGCTTGAAGGCACCAGGCTATTTGTTGATGAAGCGAATCAGTGCCTTGAAAAAGGCGTTGACATAGCACAGTCCAGGCTTAGATATAATTTAGATAAGTACTATTTAATTCCGAAATCTTTTCTTTCTTGCAATCCTGACCAATCTTGGATCAAGCAGAGGTTCTATCAGCCGTGGAAAGATAATGTTCTTCCACCATACAGAATGTTCATACCCGCACTTGTAACTGACAATCCTTATATATCTAAGCATTATATTGACAATCTGGACAAGCTGAAAGGAACTGACAGAGAAAGGCTGCGAAAAGGTAACTGGGATTTCCAATCATGTCCTGAACAGCTATTTCTTCCAGATCTTGTTGTTGATGTTTTCAATAATGAAATTATGCTGCAGAAGGGAAAAAATGAAAGATACCTTTCCTGTGATGTTGCACGGTTCGGACGTGATTCAGCTGTTATTTGTGCGTGGATTGAAACAAAAGTGATAGAATGGAGCGTTTCTTCAAGTTGCAGGATAACGGAAGTCGTAAATGAGATTATAAGACTTAAGAAAAAATATAAAATTCCAAACAAGAACATTGTAGTAGATGATGATGGTGTCGGAGGCGGTGTTGTGGACGCTATTCCGGGATGTGTCGGATTCGTTAATAATTCTTCACAAGTTCCCGAAAATAAAGAAAAGAAAAGCAATTACGGCAATTACAAGACACAGGTTTATTTTAAGATGCAGGAGTTTTTTGAAAACGGTGATGTTGATTTCAGCTTTGATAATATCTCACATTTCGGAAAAAACGAAAAGATGTTATCTGGATATGAAATACAGCAGATCCTTTACGATGATTTAATGTGGATCAGAAGAAAAGATCCTGATAAGGAAAATAAAATTTACCTTATTCCAAAAGATGAGATCAAAAAAACGCTCGGCAGATCTCCAGACTTTGCAGATGTTGTAATGATGAGATTTGCTTTTTTTCTGAAAAAAGCTAAAATAAAAACAGTAGAAAACATAAATGATTTACGTGTGGGGTTGTTCGGATGAAAAAATTCAAGGCAATATTTGATACTTTTAGAATGGTAAAAGATCAATGGAAAAACACTGTCACAGGTGTCGGAGGATCAAAAGATCCTACAAGGCAACTTACTTATGGACAAGGAGCAAAACTTACAGAAGCGGAAGCAGATAATCTTTTTCGGTTCAACTGGATTGCAAAAAGAGCAGTGACAAAGGTTCCTGAAATAGCTCTGGCAAAAGGATATACTATTGAAGGTGTTGAGGAAGATCTTGCTGAAAAAATAACTGACAGGCTTAAGACTTTTAAGATCAACAGCGTTTTGAAACGGGCGTTGATTGAAAGCAGGGTTTCCGGAAGTTCATATATTATGATTGGGGCTTTAGATGGAAATTTAGTTGAAGAGCCTGTTAATAAAAAAATGATTAGCAGGTTAGCTTATTTTCACGTTTTTAGCCGTGGTGAAGTAACGCCTTTTAGTTACAACAATGACCCTGAAAGCCCTGACTATGGCTTAACGGCACAATATTTTGTGACACCATACCACGGCGGGAATTCTTTTGTAGTTCATGCGTCAAGGATGATCAAGATAGATTCAACATTCATGACGAACTATGGCAATACGAAAGAAAACTTTCAAGCTGATAGCGTTCTTGATGCAGCTAATGAAAGCATGAAAAGAATTGGAATTTCACTTCAAACGGCTGTATACTTAATCCAAGATTTTGTTTCCAAGGTTCTGAAAATTAAGAATTTTGATGAGCAGATGCAAGATGCGGAAACAATTGCAGGATTGAAAGAAAGAATTCAACTACAGCAAGAGACAAACGCTGTCTGGAGTATTAACATTATCGATTCTGAAGAAGAATATCAGAAAATAGGGACTCCAGTGACAGGGATCCCGGATATTATTAAAATCTTGGTAAAAGAAGTATCAGCAGCCGTTAAGATCCCGGAATCTGTGCTTTTCGGTGAGAGTCTTGGACAGCTTTCTGGTGCTGAAGCAAGTATTGACAATTTTTATGACGAAATTCAGAACTTTCAGGAAAATGATCTAAAAGACATTATTTTGGAGCTAGTTGAATTTATCTGTCTTGACAGGACTTTTTTGAACAATGCTTTGAAACTTGACATTAAGTTTAATCCGCTTCGTAATATGACCTTAAAAGAACAGCTTGAAAACGAAAAAAGCAGAGCAGAATCTTTTAAAATTTATCTTGATTCCGGCGTAATTTCAGTTGAAGAAATAAGAAAATCGATAAAAAAGAACAACTTAAATCTGACACTAGATGACGATGATTATACAGCTATTTCCAGTCCTCCGGAAATAGAAAATGAATAGTTTGACCAACTTCCCCCCAAGTTCAGCAGGTTCTTATGGATGGGAGCCTGCTGTTTTTTCTTTGGATGCTAAAGATACTTTGTTCGCAATCAACAAGCAAAGAGTACAAAGTCTGGGAAAGAAAAAGCCCGCTAAACCTTTAATCTTGAATCCGCCTAAAACTGTTGAAATGGCTTACTACCAGGCTTTAAAAAAACTTGTTAAGTATATGACAAAAAAAACAAATGAAATTATTATTGACAAGTTTCCGGGACTTAAAGAGCTATACAAAGCGGAAATGAATCTTGATGGATACGGAAACGAGATTGTTAATACAGTAGGCGGGATTGATTTTGTGGTTTCAAGAATATTTGAAGAACAGGCGGAACAAGTTACATTGTCAATGTTTCAGGAAACTAACCAGTTTTCAAATAACCAGTTCAAAAGACAGTCAGTCAAAGTTGTCGGGGTGGAGCTCCTGACAAATGAATCCTTTCTAAAACCGTTAGCAAATTCTTGGACGGCTGCAAATGTAGACTTAATTAAAACTATTCCAAGTCAGTATTTTAATCAAATTGAACAGCTTGTTTTGACAAATGTTGAAAAAGGTGTTTCAACTAAGGAGTTAAGAGATAGTCTTGTTAAGTTGTCAGGGAAAACAGAAAAAAGATGCATGGTAATAGCAAGAGATCAGATTGGAAAACTTAACGGGCAGATTAATAGGTCAAGGTCAGTTTCTGCAGGTCTTACTAATTTTATATGGCGAACAGCTCAAGACCCTTCTGTAAGAGATTCACATCAAATGTTAGATAATAAAAAGTTTTCATGGGAAGATGGTGCTGACGGTCTATTCCCAGGTCAAGAAATTCAATGCAGATGCGTTGCAATTAATGATTATTCTATTTTTTATTGATATTTTTTCTTAAAGGACAATTTTCAAGAATACCTTCAATAGGGATTAGTTTCACGCTGCATTGAAAAGGATGAGTGCATATTATTTTTTTATGCTGTGTTCCAGGAATGTTTCGCAATCTTGCATATTCTGCACAGTCTTGGCAAGTCTTTTCGTAATTTCTCATACTGTCATTCCCACGCTGTGGTGTCGGCCTGATACAGAAATCGGATGTCCAAACTTGAATTTGAGACGGTCGCTGTTTTCTACAACTTTTTTTACGGTTGAAATGCGGAAATCATAAACAAAAAACGTGTCAACATCTAAATCAGCGTTTTCAAGAATTGTAAAAGTGTCAGAACAAGTATAGTCATGATTCTCAATTGTATTTGCAGGACCATCAACATAAACAAAATCAGCTTCAACATCTTTAAAATCGTAATCATATCGCACGGTCATAGCATCATTATCAACAATCTTGTCATAAACTCTAAATTCAATGTCATTTTTCAACAAAGTTTCTCTTACTGAATCTTGATAATCTTTGTTTTCGTCTATGCTTATTATTTCACAGAAATTGCCTTTTTTCTGGTATTCAGCAAAAATCATAGTACTGAGACCAGATCCCAGCTCAATAATACTTTGAGGGCAGTATCTATCCAGCATATCCCACAACTCTAATAATTTATGTTCTACAAAATACTGCATATTCTGTTTTTTTTCTCTGTTAATTTCCAGTTGTTTTGCTACATTCGGTAAGATTCTAGGCAACAACTTTTGTGCGTTTATGCAATTAAATAGATATTCTTGCCGGTGTATCTTGTTTTTCAGATCCATGCTGTCCCCCTAAATTGAAAAAATGTTTGTTGTTAAACCTGTTTCTTTCTTTTCTTTTTTCTCTATGCTTAGCTTGCTGCTGTCAACGTCGTATGTCGCATGATTCAGTGCTAACGGAAATTTCACGCATACATTATCTATTTCTTCCTGATTCTGAATGTAAAAAGCATAATTGATAATGTCATAACCACGATATACGATTCCTGAATTATATTCTTTTCCTTCCTCATTCTTGCTGTAATGGAACTTCATTAATCCGTCCTGAATAATATCGTAAATATCAGTATTATCCAACATCCACAAGTATTCATCCATTTTCATTACAAAACATATCTCATATCGTTTCAGCTTTCTCCCTGCTGCAAGATTAGCCTTATTATGACATTCCAGAATATAGCTGTTTAACTTAGTGAATTTTTCAGTTCTTTTTAGCATAATCTGCCAGATTTTTCTCTCTTCAGCTTCTTTACCTTGCAGGTTATTAACCAGCTTGTCAGTGTTAATGTCAACAGTTGCCGTAAAATTGTCTATTGATTCACCTATACCATTTATTTCATCTTGTATTTGCTTTTGAATATTCTCTATCTCAACTTCCTTGTTAGGTTGCACAATGCCATGTACAATAGCAAGCTTGTTGAAATTGACATTTCCAGGACGGTGCAATTTTGCATCATCAAGACATGTTATTTCGTTCTTTTTTAATAGTTCCATAATGTTTTCTCCTCCGTCAAGGTTGCCGTTAGCATCTGTTTTTCTTCATTTGTGACGCCGGGATCTTTTTTCATTCTACTCTTAAAAGAAATCCTTGCATTCGTGCCACGCTTGCACCAATTATGTTCAAGATTCCATTTAATAAGCTGTGTTTTACTAATCTTAATGCCTGTTTCCTCTGAGATTATGTCAGCAATGTTTTGAAAAGACAATCCTGTTTTTTTCTTTTTCCTGATATACGCCTTAGCAAGTGCAAAGTGTAGAATAGTGTACTTGCTTTCTTTTTTCCAAGTGCAATTCGGTTTCATTTCTTCAACTTTCAACTCGTTCCTCCAGTTCTTTAAGTTCTTTAATTTTCCTGTCAATGTTGATACGGTACAGCGTAATTTCCATAAGTTCCTCAGGGGTCGGGCAATACATTATTAACTCTGAAATAAAATCAGTCATAGACTTTCCGGCGTGATGACTTTTCCGGCGTAATGTTTGCTCCACCATTGGACGCAATCTTAAATTAACTTGCTTCGTCAGTCTGTAATCATTCATAATTTCGAATCCTCATTATGATTATGTGTATATGTATTGTATATATATCAGAACCAAAAGTCAAACAACTATTGCAATTTGTTTTATTTATTGGCAAACTTATTTCAGATTATACAGGGGTTTTGGCATGAAAAGAGAATTCAAAATTAATCTTGATAAAAAAAATAATTGCAAAATAGACGAAAGGACAGGATTTCTGACTGTTCGGGCAAGGTTTACAAGAACTGGTGTATTCGATTATGGCAATCATAAAGAGTTACGGACTCCGGAAGAAGTATTCAATCCCGATTCAATTTCAAGTCTTGAATTAGTACCAGTTACTTTTCTTCATCCTGAAGAACTTGTCAATGTTGATAACAATTCCAAGTATGATGTCGGGACTGTTGGAGAAAAAATAGAAGTAGCTGAAAACAAGTATCTTGAAGGTAACATCCAGATTAGAGACAAGTCTGTTATAGAATATGTTCAAGAAAAAATGGATTCTGGGAAAAGTGTTGAGCTTTCATGCGGATATTTTGTCGAATTAGAAGAAAAATCAGGAGAGTATGAAGGTCAGAAATATGATGCAGTTCAGAAAAACATTACATATAATCATCTTGCTATAGTGCCGCAAGGCAGAGCAGGCAAAAATGTAAAATTAATGCTTGACGCTAGAGACGATAATAACAACAAAGGAGTGAATGAGATGAAAATTAAAAAAACATTGAATGCAATTAAGACAGCAAAAATTAATTTTGACGCTGTTAAGATTGAGTATTCTGAAGACAGTGAACAGGCTGTCAGCATCATTGAAGATAGACTTGATGCAGCTCTTGAAAAAATCAAAGAAATTGAAAAAGAACTTGCATCCAAAAAAGATGCAGCAGATTATGAGAAACTTCAAGGCAAGTTTGATCAGCTTGCCAAAGATCATGAAGATGTTAAGAAAAATCTTGATGCTCTTAATGATCCTAACAGTGAAGAGTTTCAGAAAAGACTTGACAGCTTCAACCAGATCAAAGAGCTTTGCGATGTTCTGAAAGTTGATTGGAAAGAAAAATCATTAAAAGAAATCAAAGTTGCTTGCATCCAGGCGAAATCAAAAGATTTTAACCCGGAAAACATTTCAGACGAAAGAATTGATGGACGTTTTGAGATGCTTATTGAAAACATTGCAGAAATCAAAACTGATGAAAACAACAAAACAATCCTTGCTGTCAAAGCCGGGACCATGAAGCAAAAAGAAAATAAAGATAAGAAAGAAGAAACTCCAAGAGAGAAAATGGAGCGTGAGAGACGTGAAAGATTTGAAAAAGTTCGTAACAGAAAATAAAGGAGATTAAGATGGGACAGACAACTTACAATGCAGAAATGAGTAAAGGTGTTGCAGGGCTTGTTAGTGAAACAAGATACCCGACAATAATTACTCGGAAAAATGGTTCAAAAATGAAAAGCACTTTTGAGGTAACAGCTACAACTAGCCTTGTCAGTATGGTTGTTAATAGCACAAGCTATCAAACAAACTCCGCAAGTGCTTCACTTACAAAAAGTGCAATTGCTTCAACTCTTGTTACAGCCGTCAATGCTGGTGAAAGTGATCTTATTGCAACTTATTCTTCCGCTACAATTACAATTGAAGCAGAAGACGTTGGAGATAGCTTCACACTTGTTTCGAGTGCAGGTGGAACAGCAACAAACATTATAACAAATGCAACAGCCGCTATTCCTTTTGGTCGCTTTGTTATCGATGATCAGGAAAACGCTGATCGTGCTTATATGCCGACTACTTCAGCTTCACTTACCGCAGTTGTCACAAACCTTCTGGGTGTTACCGCAAGAGATATTGGCATTGAGAATACTGATTCTTCAACAGGCGGAAGCAATGCCGGGTATCCTATTAATAAGGAAATGGCTATTCTTACAGAAGGCAAAATCTATGTTGAGCTTGATGGAACTGACACACCAGTTTTCACTGACACCGTTTACATTAGACACGTTGCAAGCGGAACAGCTAAGATCGGACAGGTTTCAGGAACTTCTGCAGCCGGTGAAAATGTCGCAATTGATAAACGCTATGTTAGATTCGCAGAATCTGCAGCATCAGGCGACACATCAATTCTTTGTGAAATCAATTTAAGAAGATAAGGAGATAAAGATGGAAAATGTATTTGAGAAAAAGCCGGTTGTCTTGAATATGGACGCTGCACAGCGTGAGACGCTGTTCAAAAATATCATTGAAAACACACGCACAATGATGGGTGATCGCTATGATGCTGTAAACGCTCCCAATATGGCACTATTCTTTGAAAACGAGCTTGAAAGCATAGAAAACACTCTGTATGAAACAGTACACGAAGAAAACAACTATGCTGAAGATGTTGTTGTTGACAGTTCAGATCCTCAGGGTGCTGAAACTGTTGGTTTCATTATGTCTGATATGGTCGGAAAAGCAAAGATCATTAACAGAAACAGTAATGATATTCCAAAAGCTACAACTTTTATGAGGAAATACACTGAGAACGTTCACACACTTGGACTTGGTGCCGACTGGAGTTATTGGGATATAGCCAATGCAATGCTTGCAGGAAGACCCCTCGAGAAACAGTACATTGAAGCAGTTCGACAGGGTCATATGGATGCAATCAATGAATTTTTCTATGAAGGCGACACAGGGCTTAATGCAGCCGGTCTTGTTAACAATCCCAGCATTACTGTTACTGCTTCTATCGCTGGTGCAGTAAGTTCAGCAACAGCTCTTACAGCGATGACAAGTGCTGATATTATTGCATGGTTCGGATACTACAGACAGCTCATCAATACTGCTTGTGGAAGAAACAGAAGAGCTTCTGCTGATACAGTAAGACTTCCGGGAAAACAGTACGATGTACTTGCTACAAAAATGGTTGATACTGGAAACGGAAGCAATGTATTTCTTCTTGATCTTCTGCTTAACGCAAAAGGTATGGGATTCAAAAGCATAGAGCCTCGGGACGTGCTTTCTGGGAAGGCTGCAAACGGTTCTGATGACAGAGCAGTTTTCTATAACAGCACAAAAGAAGCACTTGTTTACAAAATTCCTGCAATGATGGTTCCTTTTCCGATTTTTCAGCAGGGTTCCAGGTTTACGCTGGAAGTACACACAAGACTTGCTCCGGTTCAGTTCAGATATGAAATCGGTGCAATGTATGTTGATGGAATGTAATTAATTATTTAAAAGAGGCAAGAGTATGATTTTTATAGAGAATAAAACAACACACGCAATAATAATCCCAGTCAAAACAATAAAAGGAAACAAGACTGTTATCTTAAAACAGGGGATAAACGAAGTTTCCAGTATTGAAATTGAAGGAATCTTGAAAGCGTCTGAAACAAACAGCACGGTAAAGCACCTTATTTCACTTTGTGATGTAAAGCAGGAAATAAAAGATGAAAATTCTTTTGAAAAGCTGAAAAAAATAATTACAACAAAACAGCCCGAAAAAGTAATTGAAAAAGAAGAGGCTATAATTGCTTCTGAATTTGTAACTGATATTGTTGACATTTCAACTCTTAACTTTCGAGACGCTTCACAAGTTCTCAAAGGTGAGATAGATCAGGATGTTTTAAAGGTCTGGGAAAGTCAGGAAACTAATAGAGAAAACGGATGTCGTAAAAGCGTTTTAAACTTGATAACAAGTAAAATAAAGGATTAACAACATGGCAAGCACAACAAAAGCAAGAGTCTTGATAGTAGCTCCTGAGCTGCAATATATGTCAGATGAAGTTTTCAATGCAGCTATTGCACAGGCAAATATTGAAGTAACTTTAAGCGGTTACGGAAGCAAACAGCAGATTGCTCAAGACTGGTATGTTGCTCATGTTGTGAAGTTAATTCGAGAAACTTCAGGGGATGTTTCTGGCGGTGGAAGTTACACAGGCAATGCAAGCTCCGCCGCTGGAGGCGTTTCTAAAGAAAAAGTCGAAGGGCTTGAAAAGCAGTATGCAATAATGGCGGGTATTCTTCAGGACGGCAACAGATTCGATGAAACGAGTTATGGAAGAATTTTCAATACCATAAAGCCGATAAAGAAATCTTTTAGCTCAACGAATTTTGCAGCGGGGTGTTGATGAGCGGCGTAAAGATCAGCGATAACAGAACCAACTGGGACACTATGGTTGCAGAACTGAAAGAACTTCAAAATAAAGCAATTGTGGTGGGTGTTTTCGGTTCTTCTGGTTCTGACCTTGTAGAATATGCAACTACAAATGAATTCGGAGCAATGGAAAGAAAAATTCCTGAAAGGTCTTTTCTTAGAGGAATGTTAAAAGCTGAAAGAAACAAGATTATTGCTTTATCAGGTAAGTTGAAAAGCCGTGCAATTACCAGAAAAAATGGGGCTATGTGGTTTGCCAGATTAATCGGGATGTATGCTCAAGATGCTGTGAAAAGAAGAATTACAAACTCAAAACAGTGGGCTGTTCCTAATAGTCCAGCGACAATAAAGGCAAAGTCAAAAAGAACTGTTAAAGATACACCGCTTATTGATACAGGGCGGCTCAGGGCAAGTATTGTGTATCAGATTGTACCGAGAGCAGTTGCAAAAAGAGGGACTATATAATGTTGGGTAGTAGAAGCATCACAATCACACGAAAAACAACTGCTACTGCTTATCGTTATGGAGTTCCAGTTTCCGATACTACTACAACAGCTAGCAGTGCAGGCTCAGTTCAGAAGTTGTCAGGAACAAAGCAGGAAATTGAGATGTTTGGTGTTCGTATCTCAAAAATGAGAAAACTTGTGACTAATTATGCTGTCCAGCCTGGGGATATTGTTAATGATGGAACACTCAACTATGAAGTTATGACAGTGTTCGATAATAATTATACAGGTTTTTCAGTTAAGCATTATCTTGCATACATGCAATTAGTAGAGGGTCAATTATGAGCTACAGGATAAACAGGAATCTTGAAAATAGTATATATAACTGGGCTGTTAATTATTCCGGAGAAGATTCAAATACAATTCAGTCTATAGAGTTTTCTTCTGTTCCTGTAACCGGAACCTATACTTTCTCAATTGACAACTTGACAACTGGAGATATTACGGCGACAGCAAGTGTTGCTGATATACAAAACGCTCTGAATGCTCTTGCCTCTATAAGTGCGAGCGTAACAGGCTCTGTTTCGGCGGGGTTAACCGTTGAGTTCGCTTCGCCGGCAGGGTTTGTGGAGCAGATTTTCCCGGTAGAAACAGACTTAGTTGATGCTGATTCTGCTTCTGTTACAATCACAACTGAATATCTCAATGAAGGAACAACAGCTGCGAATGTAATCTGGGCTAACAGCAAGAATTACGGATCAAGTTCAGATAGACCCAATAAACCACAGATTGTACTTAATATTATCAATGTGGATATTGAACAGGATCCGACAAGAGCCTATGATTCTGATGAAGCTGCTTTTGTTTGGACGTTTCAGAAAACTATGACACTTTCTGTTAATTGTTACGGTGAGGACGGTGTTTTCAATATTCTCAGAAATCTTATAGAAAGTATTTGGACTGATACCGGGAAAGAATATCTTGCCAGACGTGGCTTGTTTTGGAGGGGCAATTCTGAGATTAGAGACTTAACCGCATTGCTTGACACAGGATTTGAACAAAGGGGTCAAGTTGATTTTGATTTTGCTTTCACTGAGACAAAACTTGTTACTGAGACAACAGATATTATTGAAGAAATAAGCGGAAGCATGACACTTTCCGCAAATAACACAGCTTTTGATTTTTCAATTTAATAAAGGAGAAAAAAGATGGGAACAATGATTAAAGATGTGATTCCGATCACGTTAAATTTACAGGCTCCACAGCCTTCAGGGGCTGGTTTCGGCGTGCCGCTTATTATTGATGACGTAACATGGACAGACAGCAGAATAAGCACTTATACAACACTGGATGAAGCTGTTGCAGATGGTGTTACAACCGCAAGTGCTACGTATGCAATGCTGGTTGATATGCTAGCACAGGACAACACACCGGCAACAATAAAGGTCGGTAGAAGACTTTCAGACGCTAATTGTAAGCAGTCTGTTACTTTTAATGCAGATGCGACAGGCGGAACTTTCAAAATTAGCTATGGAAGTACAGCAGATTGTACAGCAGCAATTGAATATAACACAGCAGTTGCAACAATTGAATCTGCCTTAGAGGGTTTATCTTCAATTACTTCTGTTACAGTTGCACTTAATTCAGGATCCACAAATCCAACGAATAAAGAGGGTTTTAATGTCGAATTTGACGGAGCAGATGCAAGCACAGATTTTAGTCTGCTTACAATCCATGTTTCCGCACTTACAACCGCAACTTCTGCGACTGTAACGAAAACACAGCACGGAAGTTCCGCAGAAGATTGGGATACTGCATACACTAACATAAAAGCCAGCAATACAGATTGGTACTGCGTTCTTCCTTCAACTCAGGATGAAACAGCGATTAAATCACTTGCCGCACTTGTCGAACTTGATCAGAAAATCATGGGTGTTCAGGTAACAGCAAGTTACACAGATACGGCAGCCTGGACATTCGACCTTGAGGCGTTAAGCTACAGAAGAACTTTTGTCGTGAACAACAAAACTGATGGCGATTATAAACAGGCAGCTCTTGCAGGACGTTGTCTTCCTGAAGATCTTTATATCAACTGGGCTTACAGACCATTGAGAAGCGTTACAGGTGACACATATACAAGTACAGAAATTGGAAATATAGTTGCTTCAAAAGTGAATAGAGTTGAAGAACTTTTCGCAACTGTTTGTGTCCCCGGGGCAAGTTCTGCAAGTTCAGGAACAGGCGGGATAATGGTTTCTGGAGACAAGATTGATATTATTAGAAAAGCAGATCAGCTTTCTATTAAGATTCAGGAACAACTTGTCTACACACTGCAACAGAATAATAATGTACCGTTTACAGCTGACGGCTTTGCACTTATTGAAGGTGTTATCCGGTCACAGTGTAAAATATACGGGACTGATATCGGTTTTCTTGTGGAAGATTCTGTTGTTGTTACAATGCCTGATTTAGCAACATATGACACTACGAAAAAATCAAACGGTCAGCTTGACGGTATCGTGATTACAGGAACTCTTTCCGGCAGCGTTGACAAAATAAGTATTACACTTAATTTAGGTTTTTAAGGAGGCGACAAATGGCAACTTACACATATAGTCTTAATGACGTAACACTCTCAGTTGGACCCTACATTATCAAGGGAAAGGGTGCAGTAAGAATTATCAATTCTGTTCAGAAATGGAACAGAAGCGACCCGGACGGTGCAGGAAATGAGACACTTTTTAAGAACTCAGCACACAAAAACAAAACAATAGAAATTGACGTAAAAAGAACATCTTCAGACAATGCATATCTTACATTAATGTACAAAGCTGAGGAATCAATTATTATAACAGTAAAAGACAATTTCGGAAACAGCTTGCATGTTTTCCCAGCTGCAAAAATAGCAAGAGATCCTGATCCTGAATATGCTGTTGATCCTGGGATGAATACATGGATATGTCTTGGACAGGCTGACATAACAGCTGAAAACGGCAACTAAAACAATTAAGAGAGGCAAGAGCAATGTTAAAAACAATGAAAATTGAAAAAATTTCAAAGGAACTGAATTTCACTTTTTATGAAATCGGTGCTGATGATCTTGCAGAAGTTATCAGACTTCTAATGTGCAATCTTATGGATGAAAAAGATCAAACTGAAAATACTTCTGTAAAAGCAATGTTGAGGAAAGAAGTGTATGATTTTGCAAGGGATTTATTCTTTGACAATATTGAACTTGAAAAGTTTGGGATTATTGGAAAAAGACGAGCAGATTTTTTAAGACAATACAATCCTGCAAGCGAGATGGTGCTTTATCTTGCAGCATTCGGACATTATCTGGGGGAGTCCTTAGCCGCCGGTGGTATTTTAGACGGGTCAGACCCACAGCCGGCAGTGAGAACAGCGAAAGGACACCTGAAGAATTAACAGGGATTAATAGATTAATATGGAATCCGATAATGAAAGGAAAAGCAACCTTGACGGAAATTAAAGAAAAGATGACAATTATTGAGCTTATGACACTTAACAGCTTAATTGATTATGAAGAAGATCAACAACAGCTTGAGTACAACAGACAGTACGAATCAATGAGAAAAGGCGGCAAGATATGAGTTTAAGAGATCTTTTCATATCTATCGGCGTTGATGCGGATTTAAATCAGCTTGACAAGATGGATAAAGGGCTTGATAATATAAAATCTGGTGCTATGGTCGCAGGTGCTGCAATTGCCGGATTAGGTTTTGCCGTTGGCAGTGCGTTCAAATCTGTAATAAGTGCCGGCGGTGAAATGGAACAGGCTCAAGTAGCTTTTCAAACAATGTTCGGGAGTATTGAAGCTGGTAATAAGATTGTAAAGGAAATTGAAGATTTTGCACTTGTAACACCTTTTTCTTTATCACAAGTTGAACAAGGAATCAGACTTCTTAAAGCCTACAACATAGAAAGTGAAAACTTGTTCTCTACTTTCAGCAATCTTGGAAATATTGCAGCAGGATTGAATGTTGATCTTACAAGACTTGCAACTGTATACGGGCAGGTGAAAGCGAAAGGCTTTCTTGATGCTCAAGATATGAGACAATTTACAGAAGCTGGAGTCGGATTGCCTAAGATGCTTTCAGAGATAACAGGATATTCTCAAGCAATGATTGCAAAATCTCCGAAAGAACTTGGAATTACTTTTGAAAATGTTGCAGAAGCACTTGAAAAAATGACAGGCCCGGGCGGACAATTTGCGGATCTAATGGAAAAACAAAGCCAGACATTACCTGGCCTTATTTCAAATCTTGGTGTAATGGCAGTTATTATAAAGCGTGACATTGGAAAGCAGGTTAATGAAGTAATTAAGCCATATACAGTAGAACTTTTCAAACAATTACAGCTTAACAGAAAAATAGTTTCTTCTACTTTGGGAAAATGGATGTCTAAAATCGCTTCTGTTGCTCTTACTGTTATAAAAAATTTCGGCGGAATTGTAAAAATTGCAAAGGTAGCAACAGCAACACTTGGAATCTTAACAGGATCAGCGATTCTTTATGGTCTTGGAAAAATTGCCATAGGACTTTCTCAAGTAGGCGTTGCAGGTTTTGCGGCTTTTGCGAAAACTTTTGCAATAGGGCTTGTTTTTGCCGGTGCTATTTCTGCTCTTATTTTGCTTATTGACGAATTATGGATGACATTTACAGATCCCAAAGCTGACACTTATTTAAGAGATATTGTAAACGCTTTGAAAGAAGATTTTCCGGAAGCTGTAAAGATTGCAGGAAAAACTTTTGATATGGTTTTCGGAAGTATTTTTACAATAATTAATAAAATAACTGGTAGAATTCGTGCTTTTCTTGGAAGTATAATCAGTATAACAACAGGTGACGACACTTATTTAAAATCAGCTTTGCAGTTTCTTGATCAAAATGATAAATCTTTCAAGGCAACTACAAATGATGTTTTCAATATAATTCCGAGCAGTAATTCATCCAGCAGTAATATAAGTGTAAATGTAGGTGATATAAATGTTAACAATCCAAGCTCAAGTCTTGACGTGAAGAGTGCGATAATAGATAGTTTTACCAATGTTGGTTTAAATATGCAGCTAAAAGCAAAAGGAATAAGATAATATGGGACGTGTTTTTATATACCCTCAGGAAAATCCTTCAGAAGCAGGTCTGAATATTGACGTTACATCTAAAGAAATGCATTCTAAAACAAACACAATAACCACGCATAGTATTGAAAAAGGCTCTGATATTACTGATAATATAAAAGTTAATCCAGATGAATTAACGCTTGAATGTGTTATTTCAGATGATCGATTTCAGCTTGCCACAATGCTTTCAGGTATATCAAAATCTTTACGACCTAATATTATCAATACAGCCGCTATGGGTGACTTTTTACAACCTTTTTCAAAAACAGTTTATGACTATCTAACCGAATTGAGAAATGAAAAGAAGCTGCTAATTGTTGACACAAGTTATGAATTGTATGAAGATATGGTCATCGAATCTTTTACAACTCCGAAAGATAGTAATGAAGCAATCTTCTTTACTTTAAAACTTGTAAAAATAAAATTTGCGTATAGTTCCACTTCGGACAAATTGCAAGCTGATTCAGCTAATTCTGACAGTGCAGCTACACAAAAAAATGAAGGCAAGAAGCCGCCAAAGCCGGCAAGTGACGAAAAAAGCAGTCAAGGGAACAAAAGTATTGCAAAAACATTATTTGAATAAGGTGGAAGAATGCCGTTATTTATAATACCTGTTGACAATCAGAATCCTGATTTTACGTTTTACACCAATTTAGAAGATTCGACTTATTTTTTCAGGATGCGTTGGAATACAAGAGCTGGGAAATGGTTCATGGATATTCTTAATGATCAAAATGAAGCAATAGTACAATCTGTTGCTATTGTGCAGGGAATTGATTATTTCGAACTTGTTCAGGAAAAAGTACCTGTTGGAAAATTGTTTTTTTCAAATCTGCCTGATCCAACAGCGGATTGTGGGCGTAATGATTTAGGCGAAAATTTTGAAATGTTTTTTAATGGTGCAGTATGACAAAATTATATAACAGAGATGTTGAAATAACCATAGGAAGCAGATCAAATCTAGTTGATTCTGTTTCTTTCGGTGTTGATTTTGACATTGATTTTTCTGTTAATATGACTGCATCAGGGAAAGATCCGAATACAGCGAATGTAAAAATTTATAATGCAAATGTTCAGGATCACGATTTATTTATTTTTGATTTTGATGACCTTTATCTTCAAATCAACGCTGGATATAACAATATTACTGGGACTTTGTATTCCGGGGACATAACATACATGAATGAATATAAAGAAAATGTAAACTGGGTATTGGAAATTGTTGCCGGAGACGGACAGAAGGCTGCAAAAGACAATATTATTCAGTTGTCATATAAGCCTGATGTTTCGGCGAAGAAAATAGTCAATGATATTATTGATACTATGAAAAATGCTGGAAATATAGTTGTATCAAGTATAAGCGAAACAGCTTTATCAGCACTTGCAAAGAAAAAAGAAAAAGCAGGCAGAACAATTTCCGAAAGTGCAGGCGATGCTTTAGAAAAGATGCTGGACAAGTTTAGCTATAAGTATACTATTCAGAATAATGAGTTGATAATCTATGCTGTTGACGATGCTATTGAAACAGATGCAATTTATCTTTCCGAAGAAACAGGACTAATTAACAGCCCTGCTATTAAACGGATTGAGAAAGGCAGAAAAGGAAAGAAAACAGTTACTAACGGCGTTGAGTTTGATTGCCTTATACAGCCGAATATAAAACCTGGATGCACAGTTGAAATTGACAGCATAAACGATTCCTGTTCAGATCAGTACGTGGTTCAGGACGTAACAGTTTCGGGAACTACGAAGGATAGTAATTATCACATGAGGGTTTTCGCATTATGAGTAATTTAAATAACATTCTTGATCCGAAAAAACCGCTTTCTGATGTTATAGCGGATTTTATTAAGTTTTACGCTGATTATAAAATCCATGTTGCATTGCCTGTAAAGGTTGTGAAATATAATTCTGATAACCAGACTGTTGACTGTTGCAGGGTAATAAGGGCAAGAAACAATGTTACAGGTGAAATGGACAATCCGGGAAAATTGCTTCTTACTTCAATTCCTGTTGCATATCAGGCTGTTGACACTGATATTTATAATGCTCTGCCTATTCAAAAAGATATGCCGGGTACAGTTGTTTTCTATGACAAGAGTATTGACAACTGGGTTAATACAGATGGTACACAGATTGTTGATGATGACCTTGACCCAAGATCTCATGACATGTCAGATGCTTTTTTTATCCCCGGTACTTTTCCTTTTAAAAAAAATCTTGACGGGGCGAGCACTTCAGATTGGATATGGCGAAACAAAAACATGAAAATTACTCTTGATCCTGATGGGAAAATAAGCATTGAAGGTGCTACTGATGAAGTGTTGACTGTTGTATCAGATGCGTTAGGTCACATATCAGGATATTATACTAATATGCTTACACATCTTGCTGCTTTAAATATTGGCGTTACGGCGTTGAACACAATGGGCGCTGCGTTAGTCGTTCCGACAGGGTTACCAGATGCGGGATCAAAAACTGCTTTTACTGGTGCAATGGGGGCGTGGCTAGCTTCATTAACAACAATGACAACAAATGTTACTACAGACAAAACAAATATAGACGCTGATAAATTAAAAATAGATGGTTTAAAAATATGAGTGATATAAAAATAGACATTAACACACAAGATCTTGTTTATACAGACAATGACTTGACTTTCACAGAAGATTCTCAGGAGTCTATAGGTCAGGACATTGCAACTTATCTTAGAACCTGCAAGGGCGAATGGTTTCGTGATGTAACAATGGGACTTGATTATTTCAATGAAATTTTAAAAAATGGAATTGATCCGGGAATAATTGCGAGCAGGATTAAACAGGCAATTCTTTCCCGGGAAGGTGTTCTTTCCGTACAGGGCGTTAATGTTGTTTTTGATTCAGCAACAAGTCTTTTGACGGTTACGGTGGAAAAAATATTTGTGAAAGATGGAAGTTTTCCTTACACAGTTGAACTATAGGGGTGTAACATGGCAGGAATAACCACAACAGGTTTTGAAATTGATACTTTACAGCAACTTGAACAAGAGATTGAAGATGCTATAAAAAGCAGTGTTTTAGGGACTGCGAACACAGCCGGGAATACTGTTTTCGGGCAGCTTAAAGCGTTGATTGCTCAGCGGGATCTTAAAATGCAAGAGTTACTTCAGGATGTTTACAATTCTAAAACTATAGCTGCTACAGGAACTAATCTTGATCTTGTTGCAGAACTTGCCGGGAAAATAAGGTTTCAAGCTCAAAAGGCTAGAATAAGAGATTTTGAGCTTACATTTTCAGGCAATATTGATTTAAGTGCCGGTTTTACTTTTGCGAAAGAAGATGATGATACTGTTTTGTTTGAGCTTGAGGAAGATTTTTCTTATACTTATGTTGGTCCGGGAAACGAAACAACAACAATTGACCTTGTCGCAACAGAAACAGGAATACTTGATGTAAGTACGGATGAAATTAATGTTATTGTCAGCCCGATTGCAAACCTCGAAAGTGCTACAAATGACAGCAGCAGTACTTTTGTTCAGGGTCGGGATATAGAAACAGATGCTGAATTAAGGATTAGGCTACAGAATGAACCGTTTACAACTCAGGAAGGTACAGCTTTTGGGATTCGTGGTTCTATTCTTGCTCTTAACAATATAGAAGATTCCGGAATTACAGCAATTGAAAATGTTTTTGTCGTTGAAAATCCTAGCAATTCTCAGGATGCTGACGGCAGACCCGCACATAGTTACGAAGTGATAGTGTATTATGACGGCTGCATTGCCTCTCCGGATTCTGATACTGATGAGGCAATTGTTGAAGCAATAGCAAAATCCAGACCTGTTGGAATTGAAGCAGTAAGTACAACAGGGAATGAATATTCTGCAACATATACACTTGATAATAATAATTCAATCGGGATAGTATTTTCCCGACCTTCCACGACAGATATTTACGTCAGAGTTGACTGTACTGGTGAAAATGGTGCTTTGACTTCAGATCAGAAAACAGCTTTAAAAGAATGGATTGAAGAATGGGGGAATGATCTTGGTGTTGGACAGGACGTTGTTGTTTACGGTCGGGAAAGTCTTACAAGCAGGCTTAATGATTTTGAAGATATTGCGTTAACTGATTATGAAATAAGCATAACGACAACAGGAGCGGCACCGGCTCCAACTCCTGGGACTACAGATGCAAACATAGAAATTAATAACACATCAATAAGTTTTTGGGATACCGCAAACATTAATATACAGGATTTATAATGGTCAGAACATTAGAAATATACACTTATGAAGAGCCGCCAAGAGTTGAAGTCGGTGATGTTGGTGTAATTAATGTAATTTTTTTCGCAGCAAATGAACCGGTTACAATAGAAAGTGCTAGTGACATAGAATGCGATAATCTGGTTTTTTTCCCAAGCACAATTGATTTATCTTTCCCGCTTACTTTTCGGTATGTTGTTATTCCGTTTACAGTTAATCCGGATAGTGTCAATGAAGAAGTCGGGGTGATTAGTGTTGTATGCAATGCAAGTATTACCGCAGATAATCTTGTGGCTTATGGTACTGTTAATTGGGACACTGGAGTTGAGCAGATTGATTTTAATGAAGAATTGTCAGAAAAAATATTAAGTCAGTATAAAGCTGAAATTGATAATGAAGGAATTTATGTCGATGACAAGCATGCTGATTATATCGATGAACTTGGAAATGTATATGTGGAGGAATAGATGGCAGTAAGAAATCCGATAAGAATAAAAAGTAAAGACATTGTAACAAGCCCGGCTGGTAATGAAACAGCTCTTGCATACAGCCCAAATTTGTCAAAAGATATTCAAATTAGTCTAGCAAATATTGCAGGATATGTCCAAAGTTTACCGGTCACAAAAACAAGACACGCCGTGATACCTATAGAATGGGCGGAAGACGGCTCTGTTGCTCCTGATGCCGCAGAACTAATTACAGATACAAATGGCAATGTCAGAGTAAGAAAGTTTTCCGGAACAGTTGATCAGGATGTTGTTATTCCCTGGATGGTTCCTGATAATCTTGATGCTGATGAAGATGTGAAATTTTCAGTTGTCGGTGTTATAACAGAAGCCACAACACCAAGCCCGACAGAGCGAGCTTATTTTGGTCTTGCAGGATACAGTATTGGACATGAAGACCCTATTGACGGAACTTTCGGGGATCAAGTTTCAGTTATTGCAGAAATACAGAGTGAATCTCAATATGATTTATTCGAGACTTATCAATCTGACGCTGTTACGATAACAAATCTTGCAGCTGGAGAGCTTGCGATGCTACAATTACAAAGAAGAGCTACAGAAGGTCAAGACACTTATGCACAGAAAATCGGCGTATCTTTTCTAAAAATAGAATACTCAATAACGGAGTAATCATGGCAAAGGTTGAAGATTTATTAAATGCACTGCTTATAAACAGTAATGATTTAGAGCAGATTGCAAATGATTTATATTCTCTACTTGTAATTGATGTCTGTAAAGGTCAGCAACTTCGAGAAATCGCAAAACTGGTAGGACTAAAAAACATTACAGTATCTAATACAGATCAGCTGAGGGCGTTTATCCGGGGTCAGATTGGTAAGAATACAAGTAAGGGAGCAGCAGCAGAAGTATTGAATATCTGGACACTAATCAGCAGGGCAGATAACCCGAAAATACTGGAAATGTATCCAGCAGAAATAAGGCTTGAAACTGATGTTGATATTAGTACAGAATACGTTGATTATATTCTTCAATTTATGCAGGAAAGTGTTGCAGCCGGTGTCCTAGTGTCAAAAATAAAAAGAACAAGATCAAATGACGGTTGGTTCAGGTTTTCAAGGAATGGCAGCTTTTCAGATGCAAGTTTTACAGATTGCGGCTTGGATGCTGGAAAATTAGATGAAGCAATAGCAAGATAAGGAGATAATTATGGCAAGAAACAGCGGGCAGAGAGCTAATATAAAAAAACAATTTACAAATCCGACATATGGAACTTCTGAACCTTCAGGCGGATTATTCACTTCTGGTTGGGATTTCGAGGATACTATTGATTATGATGAATGGAACTGGATGTTAATGTCTGATACGAAACTGCATGAACAAGTCAACACAGATGTTTTTCAATACACTGTTGATTATACTTCCGGAACAGATGCTTTTAGTGCTGCCGGAACATCCGGAGATCCTTTCAAAACAATCCCCTATGCCTTGGAGCAGATCCCTTGTGGAAAACAAGGTGAAATAACATTAAGTATTGAAGATCATCCAATTACTTCTGATTCTACAATGTTCAGCAATAGCGTTGTTTTCACTTCTGCTGGGACTGCTACAATCACTTTTAAGCATCCAGCCGCAAGCAATTTCTATTATGGAATTGTTGTTGAAGGTGGAGCTTGTATTGATTTTGATTCAATTCCTGTTAATATGGAAGATCAGATCACTGCTGCAATAAGTTCTGATATAGGCTTAATTACATGTACAGAGGGCGTTAATGTTGTAAGAGTAAATAGCACTGTTGAGCTTAACAATGTGACTTCAACTACAACAGACGTTCCAAGCTTTATAAGAATTGAACAAGGAACGACAAAACTTGAAATCGGATCTTCTGCAACAATCAATAACAACGCAAAAACATATATAATGAATATGTTAACAGCTCTTTCAGTTGGTGAAATATATGAGATGACTGGTGCTACAATTGACAATACAGCTTATTATGCTGACGGTGTCACAAGGCAACACGTGAAAGAAACTGTTGCTTATGTTCCTGTTACAACCGCAACAGGTGGGACATTCAAGCTGAAATTCAGAGATAAAACTATTGAAACTGGTGCTATTGCCTGGAATGCTTCAGGTGCTACAATTACAACAGAGATAGAAAGTGCTTTAGGTTCTGATACGGTTCACGCTGTAACAACCACAAAGCCTGGAGGAAGTGCAATCACTTCACTTTCTGTTACTTTCGCAAGTCTTATATATGAGCCATACTGTGCAAGTTCGAGCTTGACTGCTGCATCTTCAATCGCTACTTACATCACAAAAAGACAAAATATCTTACCGCCTGTAAATTTGAAAACAAACATTGAAGGCATAAATGACAATTCAGTCGGATATTCTTAAAAGGAGTTAAAAACATGAATCCTTATAAACTCGGTGCAGTAGTTAGAAGGCGAAACGGCAATGCATGGGAACAGATTACAAGCATAACTGGTTTCACACCTAAAATTTACGCAGGTCATTTTTGTGATGGGACAAAGATGTTCATTATGGGCGGGAGAAATGCCGCTGGTAATAAAACAACTGACATACAGTATTCAACCGATGGAGCTACATGGACAACATCAAGTAGCAGTGTCCCCGCAGTTGAAGCAAACGCTTGCTGTGATGACGGCGGTGGAAATGGTTACGAGACTTATGGAATCGGAGCAAGTTACTTCAACATGGTGAGGGACTGGAACGGAATTACTTTCGCAGGTCACACACCAACAGGTGATAATCTTGCGAGATCATACCACGTTGCATTATATTACGATTCAAAAATATGGATTATAGGTGGTTATTCAGGAGGTAATCTTGACACGGTTGGTCACATAACTACTAGTTGGGTTGCGACTGATCTTGGCTCACAGCTTCCCAAAACTATCGCATACCACGCCGGATGTGTTTTTGATAGCAAGATGTGGATAACAGGAGGTTATGATGGTGCTAATTTTCTTGATAATGTCTACAGCTCAACAGACGGAATAACCTGGACCTCTGAAGGAACTCTTCCGGCTAGAACATTGAGACACACAATGGTTGTTGCTGACGGAAAGATGTGGGTAATTGGTGGCTATGATGTAGATGCGGGGGGATATACCAACAAGGTTTACACTAGCACTGACGGTTCGACATGGATAGAAGACAGTGCAGAAGTCAACTGGGATGCAAGAGATTCTCATCAGGCATTTGTACTCGGGAGTTATATTTACATTGCAGGCGGAAATGATGCAGGCGGGTTCAAGACTGATATATGGAAACTGGAGTATTGATGAGAACTTTTAACCTTCTGGGAGGAGTTTCATTAGTTGTAGTAATGATTGCAACAATAATTTTTCCTGAAATACTGTTTGCGGTTTCAGAAAAAATGCCAGCTCAGGAATCTCTAATACAGTGGGGTGTTGGCTTAATCGTGACAGCAATACTTTCCCCTGTTTTAATATGGTACTTCAAAAAGAAAACCAGAATCTGGGAAGCTGAAGCGAACAGTAGACTTGATGTGTTTGAAGTTTCAGTAGGTCACAAGTTTGACGTGTTGTATAAAGAAATTGCTGTAATGTCTAGTGCCATAGCAGAAATGCAGAAATCAGTTGCAGAGATTCATGGCAAACTTGAAAAAATAGAAAGGCGAAAAGGTGAAAAGATTAACTACTCAAGAATGTTTGATGATGAGTGGTCTAAACATAAGAAAACGCTTTCGAAAATAGGACAAGAGCCGGAATATATCGGAAGAAAATTTTTCACTACATTTAAAGAATTTTGCATGAGCGTTCATAATTACAACATATCAAAAGAAATTGATTTTGAAGATGTTGTAAATCGTTGGAAGGAAGTAGGCTTGGGAATAGCTGAAGATGTTAGGATGTATGCACTAACGCTTGCAGATGAGAAATACGTCAACTTAATACTTGACCGTATTAACAAGCCTAACAAACATTACTGGTCAGAAGTTTATGAAATTTTCAGCTGCAAACATACCAGGTTAAATGACAAGTTTGCCAAATTCCAAAAACTTTCAGAAGCATATATAGCAGAAATGGTTAGTATATTAGTGGCTAACTGGTCGCAAGATTATAAATGCAAAATGCAATTAAAGACTTCAAGCAAGGTTATAAGTCAGAAATTTTAAGGAGGTTATTATGTATGCACGAATTTATATGGCAATTCAGATGCTTGTCGGAATATTCCTTAGCAATCAGTTTCTTCAAAAGGTTGCAATTGAACTGCTTGAGCATCTTGCAAAAAAAACAGACACTGACATTGACGATGAAGGTGTCAGGCTGTTTAAAAATTATCTCGAAAAAAGAAGGCTAACAAGATGAGAATGTCTGTAGATCAGCTATGTAATGATGTAGATACAATAAGAGAAACTTTCTGCAATCGAAGTAAGGCTGGTGATAGAGACGCACAGCACTTGGAGGATCTATGCTTTCAGATTGTTGAAGGCATTCGTGCATTGAATGATTTACTGAATAAAAAAGAATTAAAAATTGAAATGATTGCTAACAAAAACAGGAGATTAGAAAATGAAAAAGCTAATACTAACAGTTGCACTGGCTATGAGTCTTGTCCTTACAGGATGCATCGGGACAGTTAAAACTAAAGTCAAACTTACAGACAAGAAAGGGAATGAGTACAGTTGCACCACAACAGTCTCTCCGGATGAAGCGAAAGCTGAAGGAAAGAAGGTTGACTTAGAGTGTGAAGTTGATGTGAAACTGAAACAGAAAGAAGACTAATTCTTTTTTCTGTTCTTGATTTTGTTCTTGATCTTAATTAGAAATTTAATCAGCTTGTCAATGCTTACTGAGTATTCTATGAAAAAACTGCCTTTCATTTTTTTAATCCTATAAGTGTTGATTTTTTCTGCAATTTCTTTTGTAATTCTCATCTTAATTTTATCCTTTTTCTTTTGCAAGTTTTTTTTCCAACTCTTTTATTCTTTTTCTTTTTTCTTTTTTTTCTCGTGCATCATAATCATTAATACATTTTTCAATCTTTGGGTGATTAACACCGTGTTTTTGTAAATCCCTAGCAACACTAATACCAATTTTTTCTTTTTCTAACAACTGATTTACATACTCTATAGCTTCTTCTTTTGTGCAGAAACCTTTAATTACGTAAGAATCATGGGAGCCATAACCAGCATATTGTCCTAAATGCACAGAAACCTTAGATGCACCAGTATGATCAACATCAATACGTTTTCTAAATATTACCGATGCTAGCTCTGTTTTTTCATACTCATATGTGGAATTTAAATTTAATAGTTTTTCAATTTTTATGAGATTATAAGATGTTAAAACCGCCCACACATAATTACCCTCCACAAAATTTATGAAGTCAGTCGCCCACTCATGACGATTTATTAACTTTTTCATTTCTTCAAGTTGTTTTTTCGCTTCTAATACTATACTATGTGATTGCATCTTTGCGTTTTTGATTATTTCTTTTGCCTTTAATTCTGCTTTTTGTATGATCTGATTGCTCTCAGCAATTGCCAAGTCTGTTGTCATTTTGCGATTTTTTACTAAATTTTGTGGAACCATTAATCTTACTTTTTCAAATTCTGTATATGGATCACCATAATGCTCATATACAGAATAAGGTACTTCTATATCAATTATAGCCATATCATCTACAATACCAATTAAATCACATTCCTGATTGTTGTAATACTTTTTATTTTCTTCTGACATCTTAACCACCTTTAGTTGTTTTTAACTCCACTTTTTACAATGAAACCATCTGTCTATCATAATGTTCCCAGCGTTGCTGCATATTGTTTGGCAGTTCCCACACCATTTATAATTGTCTATTGTGACTTCAACGTTCATTTTTTTTTCGCCATAATCACATATTTAAGCTGGTTTCTATCTGTTTCTGACATACGTTTGAATTTCATTTTGATGATTTCATCGACATCAAGAACTTTAGGATCGTCCAGCTTGCGCAAATTAAAAACGATATCTTTTTTTGTGAAAATAAGAGAATCATGAGTATCAAATAAATTACCATATTTATCAACAGAATCGTCTTTTGCTTCTGAACAGTGGAAACCTTCGTCTCTTAGAAAAATCTTAACCTTACTCCAGATGCTGTTTATTGTTCTCATTCTTGGCATTGAAAAAGCAAAATCAACATTATTTATCATTTCAAACGGAAGCAGTTTCGCTTTATACAGATTGTATGAGCCTATTGTATCAACATCAAAATAATTCTTTATCTTCCTAACTAAAATCATTACTTCTTTTTCATGTTGTTTATTCATTTATCTCCTCCATTAATAATTTGTTCCTGAGCCTTATAATAATTTTTTAAGATAATTTCTTTCAACTCAATAAAGAAACCACCTTTCACTAAAAGATTTTGTGTTAAAAGCATCTTCAATTAATTCAGGTTTCCAATGTTCTATTTTGCCGTTTTCGTCAATATCCAAAATTATATAATCACACCAGCCTGGATCTTTTAATGACAAGATTTCCGGTGGATACATTTGTGATGTACGAATTAACTTCATTTCTGCATCAAGAAATTTATAATAGCCTCTATCACATACTTTATAATGTACTTCTGCTGTGTTGCCTTGCTCCCAATTAGTAATAACACCTGTATCAACTTCTATAATCGGACACCAACAACCATCTTTTATACATGGCATCTTACCGAGACTATCTTCGATGTTATTAAGTATAGAATCTTCCCAATGTCTAACACCCGCCGATATTTGCAAATATGCAATATCAATTGTTTTTGTTGTTTTTGATTTAATTCTCATTTACACATCTCCTTTAGTAATTAGGTTCACCACACATTATCCTTTCTGGATAATATGCTATACTCATAATCTCAAGTTCCCCACAGACCGGATGTTCCATGTTGGAGACAACATTGTCAGGCTCATAGCAGGACAAGAAGATCAGGCATAAAAAGTTAATCACACTTGCCTCCAGATTTCTCCGTTTTTACAATAATCATTGCCGCTTTCATACATACATAATTCATTCGACACCTCATTTACATAGCAAAAGGGACTTTTAAAAATTTACCCATAAATGGATAATACATCTCGCCATGATAGCTATCTCCGCAAATACCACATTCCTGATCAACCCACTCATAATCAAATAATGGTATATCTGAATCCTGTTTTGTTCCTTTCGGGGAATCAACTATCTCAGGGAAACCAATCCAATAACCTTCTTCTTTTGCAACCATCGCAATATGATCAAAAACTTCTTTTATTTGGTCAACAGTAATCATTCTATCCTCATCATCTTCAACTAGTTTAAAAATCACATCACCTCAAGCAATTCGGACACCATGCGTATCCGTTATTAATTATCACAGCCTGTTTCCCGCAGTACGGACATTTAAAATAAGTATTCATTCGTTTTCACTCCATTCCATAATTTTTTCACATATATTATACCAAAAATCGGGTTCTAAATGTGTGCCCCCCCAATCAAAAGCATTGTTTAACAATTCAAAATCATTTTCGGGCAAAACTTTTTTTCCAAAAACACCCCCATTAAACGTGCCGTCAATTTCAATTTTATCAAGCTCCAAACAAATTTCTTTTCCTTTCTCATGTCCAAAAACTTTATGCATCATTTTGTACAGATTTCGTTTGTTTGTTTTTAGAATATCACTCATTTGTTTTCGCTCCATTCCATAATTTTTTCACATATGTTATACCAAAAATAAAGTTTCTGGGGAGATTTACACCAGGAAAAAGCACG